>ERZ1643246.53-NODE-53-length-146970-cov-18.504550_pt1 | contig 146970 bp, 143 predicted proteins | sample MGYA00579265_ERZ1643246 | MGnify/ENA primary metagenome ERZ1643246 (study PRJEB29033, sample SAMEA4952261) | chicken gut metagenome | biome: Broiler Chicken; feature: Gastrointestinal Tract; material: Caecum | place: Ireland | collected 2018 | study: Broiler...
TTAACCAACCTATTTTGGTATAAAAGATATTAACCACCTATATTGGTATTTTACTGCTTTTTCTAAAGCAGTTTTTAAAATTAAAAATATTTTGTATAATATATACATAAGAGAGGTTTTATTATGAAATATATTGAAGATTCTACCCAAGAACTGAAAAGAGAAATAACCAATGTTATAAAAAAAGAAATCGTAGCATTTTTAAATACTTTTGGAGGAACTATATTCGTTGGTGTTAATGATGATGGAAGTATCTATTGGAATTTAACAGAAAAACAGAGGGACATTGAGCAAACTAAAATAATAAATTGGATTATAGGAGGAGTGTTTTCTCCTGATTGTAAGGAGTTCATTGACTTACAGTGGAATAGTGATGGTGTTTTAGAAATTCATGTTGCTCAGGGTGATCAAAAGCCCTACTATTTAACTGAAAAAGGCTGTAATTCTAAAGGTTGTTTTTTAAGATTTGAAACATCAAAAATGCCGGCCAGTAAAGCTGATATAAAAAGAATGAAGCTTCAAAGTCAAGAAATTTATTACGAGGATGAAATTTCAATTATTCAAGATTTAACATTTTCATACTTAACAGATAAGGCTATAAGCAATAATGTTAGATTTAATCCAGTAAGCTATGGTTTTTTAAAACACAATAAATACACAAATTTGGCCTATATATTATCTGATCAATTTAAAATTAGATCAAAGCTTTATTTAGTAGATAATAAAAATAATATTATTAAGAAAAAACAATGGGGCGGTAGTATTTTACATCAGGTAGATCAAATTTATGATTATTTAAATCAAAATATAAAGGATGGGTATTCTACGATAGCAATTTATGAAGGTCTTTTGAATGCCTTTATCCATTGTGATTGGCATAGTAAGGAAAATATAAGAATAGAGTGGAGTCCATCTAAGATAAATTTTATATCTCCTGGTGGAATATTTCATTTAAGTTTTGAAGAAGCTCAAGATGGAAAACGCTCAAATCGTAATCCCAAATTAGCTTCAGTATTTGAAAAATTAATGTACTCTAACCGCGTTGGTTTTGGTTTTAATAAGATTTATACATCATGTCAAAAACTTAATGTTGAGCCAATAGTAATTACAACAAGTTCTCATTTTATTTTAAGTATACCGAAATCAAAAAAGAAGTAATTTATTTAGAATAATTCTTATTAGGAAGTGTTTTCATATCTTTTATTTTTAATAAAATTGATATATAATAATCCGGGGTTGAAATATATGCAATTAAAAGAAATAATGAATAAACAAAATTTTGTAGTAGTAGGCAATACAATCAATGAAGATAAGTATGCCTATAAAATTAAAAAAGGCTTGCAAGATTGTGGCTACAATGTTTTAGCCGTTGGTAAGGAATTACAATCAATTAATGATGTAAGTTTTGAAATTGATGTTTTGGATTTGTGTATAAATCCTGCTCTAGGACTAAAACTATTAACTGAAAATCATAAAAATATTGGCATAGTAGTTATTCAGCCAGGCGCAGAAAGTGAAGAAATAAAGGATTATTTAAATAAAAAAAATATTCCTTATTTAGAAGCTTGCTTATTGGTGGGATTAAAATTATATAAGAAATATGGGGTTAGGTAGGTAGTATATGATAAAATATGTTGGTGTAAATGACCATGAGATTGACTTATTTGAGGGTCAATACAAAGTAAAAAATGGTATGAGCTATAATTCATATGTAATTATGGATGAAAGAATTGCAATCGTTGATACTGTTGATGCTCATTTTGTTAGCCAGTGGCTTCATAATATAGAAACTGTTTTAGAGGGTAAAAATCCAACTGACTTAATTATTTTACATATGGAGCCTGATCATTCGGCTGGTATTGAGGCTTTATTAAAAAAATATCCATATATTAATGTAATTGGAAATGCCAAAACATTTTCAATGATTTCTCAATTTTTTGATAATTTAGTCATTACTCATAAGACAGTAGTAAAGGATAAGGATGTATATGATTTAAAAAACCATAAATTACAATTTATTTTTGCTCCTATGGTTCATTGGCCAGAAGTTATGGTAATGTATGATGAATATTCTAAGTCACTATTTTCTGCTGATGCCTTTGGTAAATTTGGGGCCTTAGATGTAAATGAGGATTGGGTTGAAGAGGCTAGAAGATATTATATTGGAATTGTTGGAAAATATGGACTTGCTGTACAGGCTTTATTTAAAAAATTAAAAGACATTGATATTAAAGCTATTTACCCACTTCATGGTCCAAAATTGGATAATAATTTAGGTATGTATTTGGATTTATATAATAAATGGTCTACCTATACTCCAGAAGAAAATGGCGTTTGTATTGCTTATTGTTCTATATATGGAAATACCAAGAAGGCTTGTGAAATGCTTAAATCTAAGCTAAATGGCAAAGTGGAGATTTTTGATTTAGCACGTTGTGATATGTCATTGGCTGTTAGCAAAGCCTTCCAATATGATAATTTAATATTGGCTACACCAACTTATAATAATGGTGTATTTCCACCAATGGAAGCATTTTTGCATGCATTAAAGGAAAGAACATTTCAAAATAGGAAAATTGGAATAATTGAAAATGGATCATGGGGTCCTGTTAGTAAAAAATATATTTTAAATTACCTTTCCGATTGTAAAAATTTAAGTTATTTTGATAATAATGTTACAATTGTATCTAGTTTAAATGAAAAATCAATGGCACAAATAAATGCCTTAGCTTGTGAAATTAATTCTAAATAGCATCTTAGGATGCTATTTTTTTGGTAGTAATTTCCATACTATAAATTATATTTAGGTAAAGAATATAATTGAGGTGAGCTAATGAAGAAATATTATGAAATAGATTATGTTAAGAGAAATCAAAAGTTAGAGCATGATCTAAAACAAATCAATTTAGTTAGAAATCAGTTTGCCAAAGGTTCTAAAATATATAATTATGAAATGGCAAGTGATTTCTATTTAGTTCGACCTCACGATAATGATTTATATGTTCAAAATTAAGCTAAATGAGGTGAAAATAATGAAAAATAAAATAACATGTCGTCCTTGTAAGGAACAAAACAATTGGGAAATAGAGGACTGTAATGGTGTTGTTTTGAAGAAGCATTATAGCACTAAAGAAGCCTGCGTTAATGCTGGAAGAAAGTTAGCTAATGAATGTGGCTGTTCATTATGTGTTGAGGATTTAAATCCTGAATTATTAGAGGATGAATAGCAAAATAAGTGGCCCTTTAGAGGGTCACTTAATTTATTTTAAAATATTGAAAAATAATTTATAATAGATTAAAATTAAGATAAATACCTGGAGGAAACAAATGAGTAATTATAGTAAAATAGCGCAAAAATATATTGAAGAAATTAAAACTAATGTAAGTATTTTTAGACATAACAAGAGTAATGCTAGAATATGCATAATGGATAATGACGATATTAATAAAGTTTTTTCTATCGCATTTAGAACACCACCAATGGATGATTCTGGTTTGACTCATATTTTGGAGCATTCAGTTTTATGTGGTTCAAAAAAATATCCTGTTAAAGATCCATTTGTTGAGCTTTTAAAGAGTTCTTTAAATACCTTTTTAAACGCATTTACATTTCCAGATAAGACTATGTATCCTTGTGCGAGTGTTAATGATAAGGATTTTAAAAATCTAATAAGTGTTTATATGGATGCTGTTTTTTATCCACAAATTTATAATCATGAGGAAATATTTATGCAGGAGGGTTGGCATTACCATATTTTAGATGAAAAAGATGTCTTAACTTATAATGGTGTTGTTTATAATGAAATGAAGGGGGCATTTTCTAATCCTGAGCAGGTTTTAATTAGAAATATTATGCATTCTTTATATCCTGATAATCAATATCGCTTTGAGAGTGGTGGAAATCCTAAATTTATTCCTAGCTTAAGCTATGAGAAATTTTTAGATTTTCATAAAAAATACTATCATCCATCAAATTCATACATATACATATATGGAAAATGTGATTTTGATGCAATTATGGATTTTTTAGATAAAGAATATTTGTCAAATTTTAATGCGATAGAATTTGATACTAAAATTAATTATCAAACTCCATTTTTAACGCCTACTTATCAAACAAGCTATTATCCTATTTCGCTAGAAGAGGATAAAAAGGATAAAACCTTTTTATCATATAATGTAGTATTACCAACTACACTTGATATTAAGCTTATGATAGCAATCAATATTTTAATTAAGGTGCTATTTGAAAATCCTGGTGCGATTGTAAAAGAAGCCTTAATAGATAGTAAGCTCGGTCAAGATGTACAGGTTCTTTTTGATGATAGCTTGCTACAACCACTATTATCCATTATAGTTTATAATTCTAATGAAGAACTTGAAGAAAAATTTATAGAAGTAATTAACAACAGTTTTGATAATTTAATTAAAAATGGATTAGATAAAGAAAGTTTATTGTCAGTTATAAATTATCAGGAATTTAAGTGTCGTGAGCAAGGCTTTTCTTCTCGTATGCCTAAGGGATTACTTCTTGAAATGACATCATTAAGCAGTTGGCTTTATGATGATAATGATCCTTTTAGTAAATTGGAATCATTAAAGTATTATACTGAACTAAGAAAAGATATGGAAAATGATTACTTTGAGACTATTATTGATAAATATTTATTGAATAATGGCCATAAATCATTTGTAAAATTAATTCCATCTCATCAAAGAAAATCTGAGGAAGATAAAGAAATTTCTTTACAACTTGAAAAAGTTAAAAAAGCTTTATCTAAAGAAGAATTAACTAATTTAATTGAAAAAAATAAAAATCTAATTAAATATCAATCTACACCTTCAACTAAGGTTGAAATTGATACACTACCAAAATTAAAAATTGAAGATATAAGTCCAGATCCAATTAGATATAATACAACGCCACTAAGTGGTGAGTATAAAACTCTATTTACTGATGCTAGTATAAATGATATACAATATGTAAAATATTACTTCGATATTTCAAATATCAGTAAGGATGATTTGCAATATCTCCAGCTATTTAGTGATTTATTGATGCATCTATCTACCTCTAGCTATAATTACAAGGAATTAAATAAAATGATATTAAATTATAGTGGAGGAATTAGAAGTCAAGTTTTATGCCTAAATACCTATGATAAAAAGCCTAAAATTTATTTACAATTTAAATATAGTGCTTTAAATAAGAATATCAAACTAGTTCATGATTTATTAACAGATATAATTAATAACACCATTTTTACGGATAGTAAAAAGCTTGGTGAAAGATTAAAGGAGATAAAGTTGAATTTGGAAATGGGAATTTCTGATAGAGGTCATTCCTTTGCCTTGTTACGAGCATCATCATATTGTGATGAAAATTCAGCAAATTTAGATGCCATTTCGGGAATAGGTTATTTTGATTTCCTTACAAAAATCGACAAAAATTATCAAAGTGAATATGATATATTATTATCAAGATTACAAGAAGTATCACATAAAATATTGTCTAAGAAAAGATTTATTCTTGGTTATTTGGGTGATAAGTCAAGATTTTTAGAAAATAAAAATATTTTTGATTCATATTTTAATACCCTAAATGATTATGATATTGCTAAGAATAAAGCCCAATTAAATAAACTTAATGAGGGAATTAAAACTCAATACGATGTTAATTTTGTGGCTAGAGCAGGTCATTATACTAAAGCCTTTAATGGAAGTATGTTGGTTTTAAGTAATGCTTTAAATCTTGATTATTTATGGCAAAAAGTTAGAGTTTTAGGAGGAGCATATGGCTGCATGCTTTCTATAAGAACTAGCGGAATGATAGGTATGACAAGCTATAGAGATCCTAATATTTCTAAGACTAATCAAGTTTATGAGGATATAATATCATATATAGAGAACATAAACTTTACCGATGAAGAATTACTTAAATATAAAATTGGAGCTGTTGGAGCATTAGATCCTGTTATGCATATAAGTGAAGGTGCTAATTTGGCTGAGCAATATATTTTAACCGGTATTACTTATGAAATATTAAAGCAACAAAGAAAAGAGCTACTTGATGCATCTAATGAAGACCTTAAAAATCTTGCAAATTGCTTTAAAGAGGCTTTAGGTGAAAACAATCTTTGCGTAATAGGTAATCAAAATAAAATAGAAGAAAATAAAGATCTATTTATGAATATAAGATATTTAAACAAAGGAGAAGCTGAATAGCTTCTTCTTTTTGTAGTTTTATAAACTAGATAATAGGATATTATTGACTGCGTGATGTGTTTGTGATATAATTATCTCAAAGTTGGTGATATTATGGAAACAAAAGATCTTTTAGAACAAGAAAAAAAATCTCACAAACTAAATAAGCAAGAAGAAAAAGAAGCTAAAAGCTTACAAGCTCAAAGCTCAAAGGCATTGAAAAAGCGAGAATCGAGATATCAAAAGCTTAGAAAATTAGCCAAAAAAAGAAAGGCTAAAAAAGAACTTAAGAAGATGATGGCTCCAATAAAAGCTGAAAAAAGGGCTAGAAGAGAGTATTATAGAAGTCTTAGTAATCCTCCTGTGCGTCCTGTATTAGAAGAAATTGGTAATGCAGTTACCCATGGAGTTGGAGCTTTGCTGGCTATTGCTGCCTTAACTTTTTTATTATTAAACTCTACATCTACTTTGGAAATTTTAGCAAGCTGTGTTTATGGCATATGTATGTTTATAATGATGCTTATGAGTTGTTTATATCATTCTTTTAAGTCTGGTAGTCGAGTTAAAAGGATATGGCGTCGTTTCGATTATTCATCAATTTATTTATTAATAGGTGGCACTTTCGCTCCCATCTATTTGGTATATTTAGGAAACACATTAGGTATAACTTTATTTATTGTGCAATGGTTCTTCATTATAGTAGGTATTACCTTTGTTGCTGTGTTTGGACCAGGTAGATTTAAGCCATTTCATTATACAATGTATTTTGCGATAGGTTGGAGTGGATTAATGTTTATTCCAGATTTTATTAAAAACAACATAAATTTATTATGGATGATATTGATTGGTGGTTTAGCATACACAATAGGTATGATTCCATTTGCTAAAAAAGGCTCTAAATGTTCACATTTTATATGGCATTTCTTTGTCTTAGTTGGTGCGTTGGTTCAATATCTAGGTATTTTATTTTATATATATTAAATTTAAAATTATAAGCATATAATGTAAGGGTGACATTTAATGAAAAAAACTAGCTACTACATTATATGCTTATTTTTAATTATCTTTATAGGACTTGTTATGATCTATTCATCATCAATGATTTGGGCAGAATACAAGACTGGAAATAAATACTATTATTTAATAAGACAAATTTTATTTTTTATAATTGGATTAGCATTATTTATTTTATCAAGTAAAATATCTTATAAATTTTGGTATAAGTGGGCTAATAAAATATTTATTATTTGTTTGGTTTTAATGATTTTAGTATTAATTCCTGGTATCGGCATTGTTAGAGGTGGAGCTAGAAGTTGGATTGGAATAGGTGATTTTTCTATTCAACCTGCAGAATTTATGAAATTAGGATTTGTCATATTTACAGCCAAATTTTTAACAAATAATGAAGGTATAATGAGAAAAAATAAATTTTTTTATTTGTATATGCTAATTATAGGTATAATCTTTGGATTAATTATATTACAACCTGATTTTGGAAGTGGAATAATTTTAGTTTCCGGGGTTGTGATGATGTTATTTGTTGGGGGAATCCAAATAAAAAATATTATTTTTGGTAGTGTGTTTGCAATCATAGGTGTAGCCATTATGATTTTAATAGCTCCATATAGATTAGAAAGAATACAGTCTTTTTTAGATCCCTGGAGTGATCCATTAGGCAGTGGCTTTCAAATAATACAATCATTATATGCTATATCACCTGCTAGTTTATTTGGTTATGGCTTATTTAACAGTAAACAAAAATATTTTTATTTGCCAGAGCCACAAAATGATTTTATATTTGCAATTATTTGTGAGGAACTTGGGATTGTTGGTGGTGTTTTTTTATTGTTGTTGTTTTTTGTAATTATCTATCTAGGCTTTGATTTAGCCAGAAAAGCAAAGGATAATTTTGCCTCCTTTATGGCATTAGGTTTTACCTCTATTCTTTTAATACAGGTTTTTGTTAATATAGCTGTTGTTATTGGATTAATACCAGTAACGGGTGTAACTTTACCATTTGTTTCATATGGTGGTTCATCGTTAGTAATTAGTATGTTTATGATGGGAATTGTCTTTAATATCATGCGTACTTGTGAAAAGGATATTTCCTTTGAATACAAAGATAATTCTCATTTGAAAAATAGCCTTAAGGTATTGAAATAAGAAATAATATCTTGTATAATAAAATTGAGAATAATTCTTAATAAAAAGGAGGAAACGTATGAGTAATAAATATCAAGGAACAAAGACAGAAAAGAATTTATGGGAGGCATTTCAAGGTGAATCAATGGCCAGAAATAAATACACCTATTTTGCCTCAGTAGCTAAGAAGGCTGGGTATGAACAAATTGCTGAGCTATTCTTAAAGACAGCAGAAAATGAAAAGGAACATGCTAAATTGTGGTTTAAAGAGCTAGGACAGTTAGGTGATACTAGTGAGAATTTATTGCATGCTGCCGAGGGCGAAAATGCTGAGTGGACAGATATGTATGAAAGAATGGCTAAAGAGGCAGAAGAGGAAGGCTTTATTGAGCTAGCTTCAAAATTTAGAGGTGTTGCAGCTATTGAAAAAAGTCATGAGGAACGTTATCGTAAGCTATTAAATAACGTAGATAACAAGGAAGTATTTGAAAAATCAGGAGTAACAATTTGGGAGTGCCGTAATTGTGGTCATATCGTTGTGGGAACAAAGGCACCAGAGGTATGCCCTGTATGTAATCATCCACAAAGCTATTTTGAGGTTAGAAAAGAAAATTATTAATTACAAATTGACAAGCTTTTGCTTGTCTTTTTTGTTAATAACAATTAGAAAATGCTTTCTTTTTTATAAATAAATGTAAAGATTTGGAAATAACTTGTATTTATTTTAAATTAAGTTTATAATAGATGTGCTTATGGGACCCGTTAAGGGCCTAAAGAGAAAGGAAAATATATGAATAAAAATAGTAAAAAAATCAAAAAACTAGTTGGCATTGCTAGTTTGGCAGCATTAGTTGCTGTTTTGCAGGTAATTTCTAATTATATTACCTTTGGTGAGGTAAGTATTACCTTGGCATTAATCCCTATGGTAGTGGGAGCCATATTGTATGGACCTCTAACAGGATTTGGATTGGGTGCTTTAATGGGTGTTGTTATAATAACTGCCCCATCTACCGCAACATTTTTAAATTTTAATGTTTTTGCTACTATTGTATTATGTCTTTTAAAGACATCTCTTGCAGGTTTAGCCTCTGGATGGATTTATAAAGGAATAATAAGAATTAATGGCTTAAAGAAGTTTAAATTTCCAGTTGCTATTATAGTTGCTACTTTGGTTGCTCCACTTATTAATACGGGATTATTTATTTTGGGAACTTCTGTAATATTTCAAGGACTAAGCTATGTCGATGCTAGTGGCGCTGAGGTCGTATTAGTTCCTTCAACAGGAGGATTTGGAGCTGCGTTTAGTGGTGCGTTATCTTTAGTTGTAGCTATTAATTTTGCTATTGAATTTGCTATTAGTGTGGTATTATCACCTTCAATAGTTTATTTAACTAAAGTTATTGGTAATAAATTCGATTTAGGTTTTTGTGATGATTTTAAAAATATTTCTCTAATGGAAAATAATCTAGAATAGTTATTTAGGTGGTTTTATGATTTTATTGGTTGATGTTGGAAATTCAAATATTGTTTTTGGTTTTTCGGATAAAGAAGAAATTAAAAAAACTTTTCGTTTTAAAACTTTTATAGATAAAACTTCAGATGAATACTATATACTAATAAAATCAATGTTAGATGTATACAAGATTGAGGATGTTATGATTTCTTCAGTTGTTCCTATTGTCACCAGTGCTTTAAGAAAGTTATTTCAAAATTATTATAATATTGATTCTAAAATCATTGGTCCGGGAATTAAAACTGGTATATCACTAAAGGTTGATGATCCTAAAACTGTAGGAGCTGATATGATATGTGATGCTGCAGGTGCAATGAGGTTATCTAATGAATCAATAGTAATAGATTTAGGTACAGCTACAAAATATATATATGTTAAAAACAATGTATTTTATGGATGCAGTATAGCCCCTGGAGTTGCGATAAGTATGAAGGCACTAGTATCTAATGCAGCATTATTACCATCTATTGAGTTGATATGTCCTAAGAGGGTTATTGCTACAAATACTATTACTTGTATGCAATCAGGAGTTATATTTGGGGCTGCCTCACAAGTTGATGGAATGATAGATAGAATCATCGAGGAAATAAATAATCCTAATATAGCTGTATATGCTACAGGTGGATTATCTTCCTTAATTGTACCTCTATGTAAGCATAAAATTGATAGATTTGATAATTTAACTCTAGATGGATTATTAGAGATTTATAAAAAAAATATGGTAGCATAACATATGCTACCTTTTAATTTATAGGAGATAATATGGTTTGGTTTTATATAGCTTTAGTTGTTATATTAATTTTGCTATTAATATGTTTAATTTTAGCAATAAGCATTCATAATAAATATTTTTTTAATAGATTTGTGGCAGATTCTTTAACACGTTATTATACAAAGGATGAATTTGGATTAAGTGAACATGTGGTTAGTTTTTCATGTAATAAACGGAAATTAAAGGGTGCCTTTTATAGTAAGAATATTGAATATCCTAATAATTTAATTATTTTTTGTCATGGTATGTGGTCATCAAGAAAGGCGTACATGCAAGATATTGCTTATTATTGTCAAAATGGCTTTGAGGTATTTTCCTATGATGCCTATGGCGTTGATGAGAGTGAAGGAAATAGTATTGTTGGTTTGGGTATGGGGTTGAAAGCATTAGATTCTGCAATCAATTATGTTAAATCAATAGATGCTTACAAGGATAAAAATATAATTGTTATAGGACATTCATGGGGTGGATTTTGTGCATTAAACATTGTAAAATATCATCCAAATATTAAAAAAGTAATTGCATTAGCTCCATTTATATCTATTAATCAGGTTTTAAAAGGCATGTTACCTAAAAAATTAGGATTTATGGCATATTTTATAACTATCATTGATTTTTTTAAGTGTGGATTTTATTCACTAGAAAATGCTAAAAAAAATCTAAAAAAATATAATGGTGATGCTTATATTATTCATTCATTAGATGATAATATGGTCAATTATAATCTTAATACAGGATTACTTAAAAAAAATTTACCAAATTATAGTAATATATTAATTGAAACGGTAAATAATAAAATACATAATCCACAATATACTGAAAATGCAGTAAAACTTTTAAATGAGTATTTAGCGAAATTGCATTCCTTAGATTTAACCAAGCAAAAAGAATTAAAGAGTCAAACTAACTTTCATGATTTAGGTGAACTTGACCTAGATATAATGGATAAAATTGAGAAATTTATATTAAAATAAAAAAAAACTTGCTAAGATATTTTAATATGTTATAATGTCAGTGCATAGAAAGGATGTGATTCGTATGGAATCGAACATAAGTAATACAATAGAATATCCATCGAATCATGTGGATATTCTCTTTTAAAATAAAATAATAAAGGAGAATTTAATATGCAAAAAAAATTTTATGTTTCTATTTTAAATGTTTTGTTATCTAAAAAGGATAACCAAACTAAAAAAGAGCTACTTAATGATTATCATGATTGCGATATTGCTATGGCATTGACAAATTTGCCTAAATCAAAAAGACTAGAGGCTTATTCTATTCTAGGTCTTTCTAAAGTTGCCGAGGTATTTACATTTTATCAAAATTCTAAAGATTATATAATGGAATTATCTATTGAAAAGGGAGCTCGAGTTTTAGAAAAAATGGATAGTAATGATGCCCTTAGAATATTAGATGAACTAGATGATGATTATAAAGACAAAATTTTAGCTAGTATGCAAGCTATCAGTAAATTTAGCCTTGAAAAATTAGATAGTTATGATGATGAATTAATCGGAAGTTATATGTCTAATAATTTTATAACAATAAACAAAAATTATTCAATTAAGCAGGCCATGCAAGAATTAGTTAATAATGCAGGAATTCATGATAATATATCAATATTATTTGTTGTAGATGATGAAAATAATTTATATGGTTACATACGTTTAAAAGATTTGATTATTGCCCGTAAGGATGATCAGCTAGATGATATTTGTATGACCTCATGTCCATTTGTTTACGATGATGAGAAAATAGATGATTGCTTAAATAGATTAAAAAACTATTCAGAGGATAGTATGCCAGTTATAAATCATTCTAACCAATTATTAGGTGTTATATTAGTTGATAGTCTAATAGAATTGGTTGAGGAGGATTTAGAAGACGACTATGCTAAGCTTGGTGGTGTAAGTGAAAGTGATGATTTAGAAGGATCTTTATTTTCATCTATGAAAAAAAGAATTCCTTGGTTAGTTATTTTACTATTTTTTGGTGTTATAGTATCAACAGTTATTTCTCGTTTTGAGGTTGTTATTGCGGCATTGCCAGTTATAGTTTTTTTCCAATCCATGGTTTTAGATATGGCAGGTAATGTAGGTACGCAGTCTTTAGCCGTAACAATAAGAAATTTATCTGATGATAAGATGATTAAGAAAATAATTTTTAAAGAGGTAAGGTTGGGAATCTTAAATGGTTTAGTTATTGCCATTATTGGCTTTATATTTGTTCTTTGTTATCTATTTATTTCCCACCAAGAGATTATAGCAGGTAATGGCTTTGTGTGGACAGATACCTTTAAAGTATCATATATCATATCATTAAGCTTATTATTGTCTATAACATTTAGTAGCTTTGTTGGAACTGTGTTTCCAATCATATTAACAAAGGTTCATATAGATCCAGCAGTAGCATCTGGTCCATTTATTACAACTTTAAATGACATTATAGCTGTTGTTGTTTATTATGGATTAACTTATATATTATTTTTGTTTTTAATTTAATTTCCATTTTATGGAAAAAATAGCACTTAAATAGCTCATTATTTAGGTGTTTTTTTTATGTAAAACATTTTCAATAAAATACATTTGCCTTATTTTAATTTGTAGGATATACTGATTGAGGATAAGACATTATATGGAGGAAGTATGAATAAATTTAAAATTTTTGTTAATCTATTTTTTATTATTTGTTTTGTTTTTATTATATCGGCCTGTAATCAAACAAAAAATTTAGAAGATAATGAAAATAATGATATTGTTATGCCAGAGGAAACACCAAAACCAGAAAATTCAATTATATACTACGAAAAGACATTGTTAACAACAATTGAACCAACATATTACCAGGTTGGTTATGGTGAAAATTATTATGTTAATGAAGATGCTAATGGAAATTTTCTATCTTTAAAAATTGATGGTATTGAAACTGAATTTAAGAGTGGCTTTTTTGCCCACGCTTATTCAGTATTAAGATTTGATATAAATAAATATATAAAAAGCTTTAAAACATTTTTTGGAATAGGACTATCCGCAAGAGGGTATAGTCAAGCTAGTATGAAGTTTACAGTAATTATAGATGATGAAATTGTTTATGAGTCAAATTTAATAGATAAATCTAATCCAAGTGGTTATATAGATTTGAATATCAAGGAAAAAGTAAATTATATTATGCTAGTAATAGATGACTTAGGTAGTAATGGTTATGATCACGGATTATGGGGTGATCCAATGATTGAAATAGGAAGGGAAGTAAGTAATGAGTAAAAAATTGTTATTAATTATTTTTGTTTTTATAGGTTTATATTTTGTAACTGGATGCAGTGGCAAAAATTTAAATGAGTCTAATGATGATGACTTAGAAAACTCTGAAAATGAAACTAATGAAGAAGACATTAAGTATGTAAATCAAAATTATGTAAACACAAGCGAAGTATTATATTCAATGGAAGTGTTAGGGTATACTAATAGAAATATAAGTGATGAATATCTTGATGAAGGTCTTGAAAGATACCCAACTTACAATCAGGTTTTAACTGGTGCTAGTGTAGAGGAAAAGGAAGCTATAATTAAAGAGACAAATTACTTAAGAGCAAGTAGTACAACTTATGATAGTATGGATAAGGATGGTAATCTTTATCTAAATGGACAAAGTGTAAATCGAAAACTATATAAGCATACGGCCTCCGATGGTAATTATGCTGGCAATGTAAGTGACGAAGAAAAGGCAGTCATTAAGAGAATAAAAATAATTCCAAATATGGTTGGGACCTATATTACAGGACTTTATGCGGCTCCTGGAGAGGTTATTAGTATTGCTATTAGCGATGAAGATTTAGAATTATTAGGTGGTAGTTTTAATATAGTTATAGGACAAAAACAACAAAGAAATACTACTGAAAATAATATATGGTCAGCTAGAGATTTTGTTAGAATGCCACTATTGTGTAATACTATGGCTGTAAAAGCTACTACTTCCTATGTTGGATCTTTTTTAGGTGGACCAATTTACATTGATTCACTAAAAAATGTTAATAAAGAAATTACCATTACTATAAGTGGTGCTGTTGAATATCATCATTATATTCACGGGCTTACAAGTGAAAAGGATTTTGAAAGAACCTCCAAAAGTAGTGCTCCATTTTTTGAATTGGCAGTAATAGATAATTGTGTAAGACATAATGGGCCTAAAAAGTTTGCTACAAAAGTAAATGGCGATCAACTAAGCTTTGATGATTGTTACCAAGTTTCAGAAATGTGGATGAAAATTTCTAAAACGAGTAGAAGTGTTCCATCAAATTCATCTTTAAATGCAAGTATAAGCTTTTTATACGATCCATTTGTTGCTGCAGGGGCAGCTGTTGCATTTCAAGGCTTAAATTGGGTCAATTGTCCATTGTCCTGGTTTAGTGCCTCCTTAGATTATGATAACTTTATGAAAGAGGGTTCTTGGGGAAATATTCATGAGTATAATCACCATTTTCAAGCTTATGGCTTACCAAATAATACAGAGGTTTCAAATAATGCGACATCTTTAATTTCATATGCTTTATATACTAATATTTCAGCTAATAGAGATGTTAATGATGATAGTAAGCTAAGTGGATGGAATAGGTTTACAGACCCAAGTAGGAGCCTAAGAGAAACACTTTCAATTACTAATGCCAACTATACTTTATCATCATATGCCGATTTACTGCATTCATTTGGAGCTGATATTTTTATTGCCGCAGCCGCAAATGGTACAGGTTTAGATACTTGGTATAAATCTTTTTCAAATAGTAGTCAATATGACTTAACGTATTATTTTGAGAATATATTACATTTAACGCTAGGTGAGGATGCCAAAAGAGAAATTAAGGAAAAAAATTATCCAATATATATTCCCGTTGCTACTACTTATCAAACCGCTCGTGGTCATATATATGATGGAAAAATGATATTTGATGAAACTTTACGTCCGTATGAGATTGAAAACGGTAAAACTTTGCGAATTGATTTTTCTAAGGATCTGATTTTACCGTCTGATTTTAGCTTCACAATTAAAAGTTTTCAATCATTAGGAAATACAACTTTAAAGAAGGTAAATGATTATGTTTATGAATATAATCCTAATGATTCTAACACATCAGAAAAGCTATATTTAACTATTGAACTAAAATCAAATGTAATAGATGAGCCTATTGAGGTTGTATTACAATTAGAATTTGTTCAAAAAAATAAGGAATTATTAAAAACCACTTATCAGTTTGATAGTGAAACTAAGTATAGTAGTGTTGCTGTTTGTGAAGCATTAAATTTTAAAAACGCCATTAATGTAAGTTCACAATATATTAAAACATCATTAATAAATAATTTAGAACAATATAGTTGCACTACAATTGAGGGAAAAATATTTATTAATCAAACGGCAAAATATAGAGTGGCAATCCGTGGTGGAGATCAAACCCTGCTTTATATAGGAGTTAACAATAATGAGTATAAATTGGCTGGTTTTACTAATAAAAGAGTAATTGACTTTAACTATAGTCCTAATTGCTATAGTGATTACAATTTAAATTATGGCGATTATCTATATTTTAAAATAGTCATTTTGGCAAATTCGAAAAATTCATTTGCTGAAATAGGAATGGGAAAATTTATAGGTGATAACGTTGAGATAAAAAGTGTAGATAGTAATCTGTTGCTAAATCAAAATACAGATTATAAAATGGAAAGATTTACATCAAAATCTAAATTCCCATATACCTATTCATATACTTTTGATGACATGAAGAGATTAGAAAATGTTCAAATCATAGAATCTTTAAATTCAACACCATGGGATAATAATTACACCTTAGATAAGATATTTGATCAAGATATTAATACATCTTATCATTCAAAAAATAATGTAACTAAGGATAATCCTTTCCAACTAATTTTAAAGTTAGACCAGAAAATCAATTTTAATTCTATAACTTTTGTAGGCTATAATATGGCCAATAATGCCCATGTTCCAGTTGATTTTGAAATATATGCAGGTGATAGTCTAGATGATATGCAATTAATATGTGAAAAGACGAATGCTAAGGTAGAAAATACGAAATATGTAACTACCACATTTAATAATCAAACTGCATCATACATTAAAATTGTTGTTAGTAGGACTAATACTAATAAATATATCGCTTTATCACAAATACTAATCGGCAATATAGATACTTATAATTATGTGAGTCCTGATTGTGATATGTTTTATTATAGTGAAAATGATTTTAGCTTGATTAATACTCAAATCTCAAAGTTTGGACATTCTTACATAATAAATAATGGTAAAATTAAATTTAATTTTAGTGGTGAACAATTTATACTATCAAGCTTAATAGGATATAATGATGGTGATTTAGATATAATTATTGATGGTGTTAAAGAAAATATTGTTTTGGATAAAGACCAAAAATTTGTTTATAAATCAAAGATATTAGATAATAAAGAGCATAATGTCACTTTAGTTATTAATAAAACATTTGTTTTTGAGTCTCTTTTAATTAAGTGATATTTTTAATTATTAAATTGACAAAGTCTAAAAAAAATAATATACTATGTATAGTCAAAGAGCCATAGGCGTATTATATATATAATATGCTATGGCTCTTTTTTTTGGAGGTAAATATGAAAGAAAAATTAAAAAATTTAAATTACAAAAAGATATTAATAGATATTGGTTTTGAAATATTAGGTTCTTTTTTAGTGGCAATAGCACTTTATAATTTTGCATTAAAAGCGAATTTTCCAATGACTGGTTTTTCTGGTATAGCAATGATATTATATCGATTATTCGATTTACCAATAGGAATTACCACAATAGTTTTAAATATCCCAGTTGCAATATTGTGCTACAAAATGTTAGGTAGAGGTTTCTTTTTGAGATCTTTAAGATGCATGATAATATCATCGTTAATGATAGATTTTATAGCAGTATTACTTCCAGTTTATGAGGGAAATAGAATACTTGCGACTGTTTGTACGGGTGTTTTTGGGGGATTGGGATATGCCTTAATTTACTCAAGAGAATCCTCAACAGGTGGTTCGGATTTTATAATTATGGCTTGTAAAAGTAAGTGGCCACATTTATCTTTAGGAAAAATCGCGTTTTTATCTGATATATTAATTATTTTAGTCGGTGGTATTATTTTTAAGGATATGGATGGTATAATCTATGCTATGATTATAAATTATATATTTGCCATAGTTGTAGATAAAATTATGTATGGTATGAATAGTGGTAAGCTAGCCTTAATTGTTACAACAAAGGGAGTAGAAATTTCTCAACTCATTGATCAAACCATTCAAAGAGGTTCTACTATATTATCAGGTAAGGGAGCTTATAAGTTAGAGGATAAGGACGTTATTATGTGTGCATGTTCACATAAGCAAATGATAACATTAGAAAGATTAGTTAAAAAAGCAGATCCATTTTCTTTTATAGTAATGGTTGAATCAAATGAGGTTTTAGGTGAAGGATTTAAATTAACCAAAGAGGAACAACAGGCTAGAAGAAATTTATTGTAGTAAGTTTTATTTTAAAATAATACAAAATATTACACCTAAGATAGCTGAGATTAAAATTATGTATATACTTCCTATTTTTTTCTTAAAAAATTTTAAAACAATAAAATAGATTACTATGAGACTAATAAAAATTAAAATACTTATATAATTAATAGAAAAGTTATTAGGATATAAACCACACTCTTTAAAAGTTAATAGTAAGCCTGTAGATAATATAAGACCTAAAACTACAGCTTTAATTGTATATAATGCTCTGTTTACATATTTATTTTTCATTATATTTTTCATGATGGAGGCAATTAATACTATTATAATAAAGGCTGGCAATACAACTCCTATTGTTGCAATAAACGCTCCAATAAAACCAGCTTGTGATGAACCAACATAAGTAGCCATATTTACAGCTATAGGACCAGGTGTTGATTCGCAAATCCCTATAAAGTTATAGAAATCATTTTCAGTTAACCAATTATTTTTTAATACTGATTCCTCTATGATTGGTATCATAGCATAGCCACCACCAAAGGTGAAAATACCAATTTTAAAAAATTCTAAAAAAAGTTTAAGATATATCATTATTTTTCCTCTCCTTATGACGATTTATTATTGATAAAATTATAATACCTACAGCTCCACCAATTATTATTAAAAATATTGATGAAAAATTTATTGATAATATATCAAATAAAATCATTAAAATTGTTGTTATTAAAAAAATACTAATTGTCAAAATATTTTTTGGCATCTTCAAAACCATTTGTATCCCGGCCTTTAAAATTAAAAAAGCCACAGCACATTTAATTCCAACAAAAGCATATTGTACATAAATATTTTGAAGAAATTGATTTAAAAACAAGGAGATAATAAAAATTATTATAAAGGATGGAAGAACTACTCCTATTGTAGCAAGGATGCTACCTAGAATATTTCCTCTTTTATAGCCTAAATAAGTTGATAAATTTATGGCTACAGGACCAGGTGTTGATTCGGCAATGGCACATATTTCAAGTAATTCATCTTCAGTCGTCCACCCTTTTTTCTCAACAACAATCTCTTTCATTTGGCTTATCATAGCGTAACCACCACCAAAGGTTGTAGCACCTAGTCTAAAAAAGGTCAAAAATAAATCAAAATAAAGTCTCATATACTATCCTCCCAACACAAATATTATACTATTTGAAAAAATATAATTAAAATATTATAATATTATTAAGTTTATAATAAATTAATTATAATGTGGTGATATGATGAATCTTAGACAATTAAAAATATTTATTGAAGTAGCTAAAAGTCAAAGTATAACTAAAGCTGCTAATAATTTATTTTTAGCTCAGCCAGCAGTAAGTCAATGTATAATGCAGTTAGAGGATGAATTTAATATTATGTTATTTCAAAGAGCTAATCAAAGAATTTATTTAACCGAAGAAGGTAAAAATTTATTACAATATGCTAAAAATATAATTAAAGAAGTAGAATTATTTGAAAATGAGGCTAACAGGTTATCTGTACTTCCATCATTAAATATTGGCTGTTCATTATCTATGGGTGAAAAGCTTTTCCCCACGATCATAAAAAATAATCCTTTCCAAAAAGACTTTAAATTTCATTTTGATATTATCGTATCCTCAGAGGTTGTAAAGATGATAGAGTATCAAAAAATTGATATTGGGATTGTAGAAGGATTAGATTATCTTGATAAAAATATGATTTACGTACCTTTATTTATGGATAAGTTGGTATTGGCTTGTAGTAAAGATTATTGCGATAAAAAGGAAATTTTAATCCAAGATGTAGGAAATTATAATTTTTTACTTAGAGATTATAATAGTGGAACTAGGAAGGCATTTGATAGAATTTTAGCCTTAAATAGAGTTAATATAGAACCTTTTTGTGAATCTTATTCTAATCAAGCATTATTACAATTTGCTATTAATGGAATGGGAATATGTGTAGTTGCCTACTCCGTTATTAAGGATTATCTTAAAAATGATATTTTACAGGAAGTAACTATTAAGGGGATTGAGTTTGAAAGAGAAATTGCTTTGATTTATCATAAAAATAAAAAAATAACCACTAAGATAAAGGGGCTAATCGATTATCTAATTGAGTCAACTAAAAATATTATTGACAAGCAATAATAAAAGTATATAATAAATGTTGGAAATGATGTTCTTCCTTGCGATAGCAAAACCGCATTATCAATGCTAATGACGTCTATAATAATAGGGTCATTGGCATTTTTTTTGACCCTTTAGGAGGGTATTTTATGTTTTTAAGCTTAGGTATTATTTTAACAATAGGATTTTTAGGAGGATTTTTATTTGAAAAAATTCATTTGCCAAAACTTATTTTTTATTTAATTTTAGGCATATTATTATCTCCAACAGTTTTTAATATTATTGATCCTCAACTATTAGAAATCTCTAGCTATTTAAGGCAAATAGCCCTAGTAATTATACTAACTAGGTCAGGCTTATCATTGGACTTTAAAGCCCTTAAAAAAATAGGATTACCAGCAATTTTATTATCATTTATTCCAGCTAGTTTTGAAATGATTGGAATAGCAATTTTCGCTCCTATAATATTAAAAATTTCAATTACTGAGGCTTTACTAATGGGTTGTGTATTAGCAGCAGTATCTCCAGCAGTTGTTGTGCCAAGAATGATTAAATTAAAAAATGAGGGATATGGGGTAGATAAAAATGTTGCCCAATTAATTATGGCAGGCTCATCAGCTGATGATATTTATGTAATAGTTTTATTTTATTCCTTTTTAAAAATTTTACAGAATTCCTCTTTTAATCCAATTGGGTTAATTCAAATTCCCTTAAGCTTTATTATAGGTGTTCTTTTAGGAATTTGTGTTGGATTATTGATTAGTTATATATTTAAAAAAATTAAATTATCTTCAATTCATATGGTTATAATATTTTTAGGCATTTCATTTTTATTACTGGCCCTAGAGGATATTTTAAAACTTTATATTAGTATTTCTAGTTTGATATCAATAATAGTTATAGGAATTATTATTTTAAAAATTGTGCCTAATTCAGCAAAAGAGGTTCAAAATAAATATAATGGGATGTGGAACGTATTTGAAATATTATTATTTGCTTTAGTAGGTTGTATAGCTGATGTTTCGTTAGTGTTTAATGGCTATGGAGTTTTAATTTTACTTACAATTTTTATTGGTTTAATCTTTAGATCCTTAGGGGTAATTATTTGCCTAATAAAAACCAATTTCAATATCAAGGAAAAATTATTTATAATTATTTCATATTTGCCTAAAGCAACTGTTCAAGCTTCTATAGGACCAATTGCCTTGGCATATGGATTAAGTTGTGGGGAAATGGTATTAACTGCTGCTGTAATAGCTATTTTATTAACAGCACCTATAGGGGCAATTTTAATGGATGTATCTTATAAGCATTTATTAAACAAGCAAAATAGTGAAATTTGACTAAAAAGCGAAAATATGCTAGAATAGTCAACATATGGGGTAGATAATATATCTACTTTTTTATATAATTAGAGGTGGAACAATGCATTTTCTAAGGCATTTTATTACAATAACAAAGCATAAGATATTAGTGTTTAATTATTGCTTAAGAGCTGGTATCATTAAACAAGGTATTACTCATGATTTATCTAAATATTCTTTTACAGAATTTTATAATGGAGCAAAATATTATAGTGGATGCTTTAGTCCAAATCATAATGAAAGATTAGATAAAGGTTATAGTGAGGCTTGGATGCATCATAAGGGTAGAAATAAGCATCATTCAGAGTATTGGGTTGATATTGATCTTAAGCAAGGAATATACGTACCAGTATTGATGCCAAATAAATATATTGTTGAAAATATTTGTGATAGGATTGCAGCATCTAAAGTTTATAATAAAAAAAATTTTAAACCAATTTATGTTTTAGATTATTTTTTAAAGGAAAAGGATCGAATAATAATGCATGAGCATAGCAAATTGATTTTGCAAAAGCTTTTGAATATTTATGTTGAAAATGGTTTAAAATATATTTTGAAGTATCTAAAAAAGGCTAAAAAGTTAAAGGATTTTGGTCTTCAAATATAAATGGAGGTATTATGATTAAAACAAAATTACATTGGGTATTTGCAATTATTACATATTTATTGGCGGTAATTAGTTATATCGTTGCTCTATTTATAATTAAGGTTTCTCTTATGGATACAATTTTTCTTTTTTTAGTACCATTATTAGCCTTTGTATTTCCAATTTATGTTACAAAAACTAAAAAAGATTTTCCATTGTTTATAACAGCGATGGTCTGTGTTGAAATTTTAATTTGTATTTGCGGTGGCTCTTTATTTAATTTGTATGATGTATTTGCTCCATATGATTTAATTTTACACTGTTATTTTGGTTTTAGCTGTAGTATGATAATATATTATATTTTAGGCAAGAACTCTAATAAAATTAAAAATAAGCCAATTTTCTTTATTTTGATTTTTTTAGCTACAATGGGAGTAGGAGCTATATGGGAATTGTGGGAATATCTATGTGATTTAATTACAAATGGAGATGCCTTAAGGGTAGAAGAATCAATCAATAAAGGTTTATCACCAGTAGCTGATACTATGGAAGATTTAGCAATCACTATGGTTGGAATTATTTTATTTTACATTGTTGTATTCATAGATAGCCGTTTGAACAATAGGCTATTGCATAATTTTTACGAAGATGATTTAGAAATTAGTTATAATGAAAAAAAGTAATTCTTTAATGGAATTACTTTTTTAATTATATGCTTTTTAAATAATCAATTATTTCATCTACTACATAATCAGGAGTAGATGCTCCAGATGATACTGATACACTATTAATTTTCTTTAATATTGTCTTATCTAATGAGTTAATATCCTCACATAAAATAGTTTTAATATTAGCTTTTTTTTCACTTACAAGAGCTAATTTTTTGGTATTAGAAGAAGCACTATCACCAACTACTATACAAAGGTCTACCTTATCTTGGATAGCCATAGCCTGTTGACGAATAGTAGTAGCATTGCAAATTTTATTATCGATTATAATATTTGGATATTTTTCTTTTAATAGTTTTATAATATCCTCTAAATCAAACATAGAAAGAGTTGTTTGGTTGGTCATATATATTTTATCGTTTGTTATATTTAGCTTATTTATATCATCTAATGTTGAGATAAAATGGATTTTTTTGCTTATGCCTAAAACTCCTTCACATTCGGGATGATTTTTAGTTCCAACATATATACAGTCAAAACCATTATTTAAATATGAAATTATCCTATTATGAACAATATTAACATATCCACAGGTTGCATCTATTATATATAATCCTTTATCTTTAGCCTTTTTTACTACCTCTGGTGATACACCATGAGCTGAAAAAATTACACTACCACAATTAATTTGATCAAGTAGCTCTAATCTTGTTTTTGTTTTATCTTCTATGATAATAGCTCCTTTTTCTTTTAACTGATTTACCACAATTTTATTATGGATTATATGTCCTAATAGATAAATTGGCCTAGGTATGGTTTTATCTTTTAAGGCTTTATCTACTATTTCTAAAGCTCTTTTTACACCATTACAGTAGCCTTGTGGTTGTATTTTATTTACTATCATCTTTTAAACCACCGAATCTACGATTACGATTTTGAAAATTAACTAAAGCCTTAATTAATTCATCCTTATTAAAATCAGGCCATAATACATCGGTGAAATATAGTTCAGAATATGCCATTTGCCATAATAAAAAATTACTAATTCTATATTCACCAGAAGTTCTAATCATTAAATCAAGAGGTGGATAATCTTTTGTAAATAGGTGATTAGTTATAGTATCTGATGTTATATCTTCAACGTTAAGATTTCCATTTTTAACTTCTAAAGCAATTTCCTTTACAGCTGTTGTAATTTCATCATAAGACCCATAATCAACACAAAGTGTTAAAATTAAACCAGTGTGATCTTTAGTTTTTTCCTCAACTTCATTGATCATATCTAAAAAATCTTTTGTAAATCTATCTCGTCTTCCAATAACTTTAATTTTAATAGAAGAAGAGAAAATTTTATCCTTATATTTTTTATAGTATCTTAATGGTGCGGTCATAAGATAATTAACCTCAGGCTGTGGTCTTTTCCAATTTTCAGTTGAAAAGCAGTAAACAGTTAAATATTTTATGCCTATATTATTACATTCAATAGCTATATCTTTTAAATTATAGGCTCCTTTTCTATGACCAATATTTCTTGGTAGTAATCTTTTTTTTGCCCATCTGCCATTGCCATCAAGTATTATGGCTATATGTTTAGGAATAGCATTTAAATTTAAATTATTTTGCATATGATTTCCTCCATTACCATGATTATATCATAACATAAATAAATTGTCATTTAAAAGCTTCATAGCATACTATAAATGAGGTGCTATAATGAAGGCATTACTTTGTTTTCATGGATTTTGTGGTGATAAGCATAATTTCGATTATATAGCAAAAGATATAAAACTAGATTATAATTTAATTTATATTCCCGATTTACCGGGTCATGGGATTAATAAATTTAGGTTTTGTAAGAAAAATATTTTATCTTTTGTTTTAAGTGAATATGATAAATTGAAAAAAAGCTATGAAGTAATAGATGTAATTGGCTATTCTTTAGGTGGAGTTTTAGCTAGTTATTTAGCCACATATCGAAAAGTAAATAAGCTAATATTAATTTCACCAGCTTTTATTTATACTAATATTAGTCTAAATAAAATTAAATATATTAAGTATAGTAAAAAGGATTTTACCTTAAAAAAAATATATTATTTTTATGAATTTTGTGAGATAACAGCTGATATAAAAAGGCAAATTTATAAAATATTTTGTCCTTGCCTTGTAATTATAGGAAAAAAGGATCAGCTTATATCTTTTAAATCAGGTTTTTTTGGCTACAAATTGGTCCAAAACGAGTTAAGATCATATATAGAATATGAATTATTAGATCATTATAATATTTTACAAGATAGAAAGGTAAAAGAAGATATTATAAATTTTTTGAATAAAAAAATAAACTAGGGGGATAGTATAAATGGTGATAAAATGATTAAAGCAATCGATGTAAAAAATGAAAGTAAAGTAGGTTGTAATAATGAAGGCATTATTTACAGTTTAAATGATATTAAAGAAAGCAAAATTAAATTAAGAAAAATATTGGAGCTAAAACTTCATTCATGCTGTTATTTAAAGCTATGTAGTATAAAATTATTGGACTTAGGATATATGAGATTAGCTAATGAATTTACTCTTTTGGCTAGCCAAAAATATTGTTATGAAGCAACTGCTTTAGCAATGTTAAAGCTAGAAAGTGATATAAAATTTAACATGGCATTTGTGATAAATAAGGCACTAGAAGATGTGGAATTAAGTAAAAAAATAGAAACGTTAGAGCATAGACATGATAATGAAGGAATATTTAATCTATTAAGTTCTGTAATTTATGATGAGCATACATATTTAAATAATTTAATTGACTTAGTTGAAGTTTGTAAATATAATTATTAACCATTTAGCTATATAAATGGTTTTTTTGTAATAAAAATTTGATAAAATATAATTATAGTAAAAAGGATGTGTTTTTATGAGCTATATTCAAGTAACTGAATTGTCAAAGGAATATAAGGTTGGTCAAAATACTATAAAAGCTTTAGATAAAGTTAGTTTCGAAATAAATGAAGGAGAGTTTGTTGTTATATTAGGGTCATCTGGTGCTGGCAAATCAACCCTTTTAAATATTTTGGGTGGAATGGATTTAGCAACAAGTGGAGTGTATAAAATTGCAGATGACGAGATAACATCATATAATTTAAAAAAACTTCAAAAATATCGAAGAAATGACATTGGCTTTGTTTTTCAATTTTATAATCTAATTCCTAATTTAACTGCTTATGAGAATGTATTAATAGCTGAGGTTGAAAATGGTTATAAGGCTAAAGATGTATTAGATATGGTTGGATTAAGTGAACGCCTTAATAACTTTCCTAAGGCCTTGTCAGGTGGCGAACAGCAAAGAGTAAGTATTGCGCGAGCAGTTGTTAAAAAGCCTAAACTATTATTATGTGATGAACCAACAGGAGCATTAGATAGTAAGACTGGAGCTCAAATAATTGAGTTACTATGTAATATGGCGAGAAAAGAGGGGAAAACTGTTATTGTAGTTACCCATAATCAAGCTTTAGCCAATATTTGTGATCGTTTAATTAGGATAAAAGACGGCAAGATAATAGAAAATAGGGTTATTGATAATCCGATGAAGGTAAGTGATGTAGTGTGGTAGCTAAAGGTGTTTTAAGAAAGTTAAGATTTAGAGAGCTATTATATAATTATAAATCATTTATATCTATTATTTTAATAGCAACTCTTTGTGTCGCTTTATTTACAGGTCTTTATGCAAATTATCGAAATTTTGCAATAAAGGTTGATACTTTTTACGATAAAACCAATATGCCAGATTATTTTGTAACATTAACTAAATATGATTCATCTGATTTAGATTTTATAAGTAATATAGATGGTGTTGAACAGGCTGAAGTAAGAGCTTATTTACCAATTCAATACCAAACAAAGACAGTTACAATCATAGTTTGTGATGATGATTCTAAATTATCTGTCCCAATTGATGGATATGATGACGGTGTATTAGTTACTCAAAATTTTTTAAATACATTTAATTATAAAGTTGGTGATTCAGTTAAAGTATCATTACCAATTGAACAACAATTTACTATCCCAAGTAATATGGTTAATGTCGGGGAAAGTGATTATTTATCTAATGGTGAAATTCAGATGTCATTTACCATAACTGGGGTTATGAAGCATCCTGAAAATATTGAAAATAATAGTATTTATTCTGGTTTAATATATCTAAATAGTTCTAATTTTATTCAGGCTATAAAAGATCAATTCAGTCTTGCTTATAATTCAATATTTAATAATTTATTTAGTGAACAGATTAATGATATTTGCCAAATTGATAATTTTATCAATCAAATTATTATTAAGTCAAATATAGATGTAAAGGATGAAATAAATAATTATTATGTAGATAAGCCCAGTTCAAATTTGTTATCATTGTTATCTAGGGATTCATTTCCAACCAATAGTTCGATTGAAATGGATGTTGTTCAAGCTAAACAGCTTTTATTTGTTTTTCCAATCGTATTTTATTTAGTTGGCGTTCTAGTTATAATAACATCAGTTAAAGAGTTAATTCATAAAGAAACTAAAAATATAGGTATTTTATCTCAATTGGGCTTTTCTAAAGTGGAGATAATTACACATTATTCCTTGATTGCAGTATTATTGGTTACTATTGGAGCCATTTTGGGTGTTATTTTAGGTCCTAGCATAATTCCTAATATTATGGGAGCTAAATACGAAATACTTTATAACCTGGAGCCTTGTAAATTACCTATTTTTTATATGCCTTATTTATTTTGTTTTTTAATTATAATCTTAGTAGCAGTTTTTGCAAGTATTATTATCTCTTATCAAGTTGTCAATCAAATGCCGGCTATAATATTACGTAATGAAGATAAAATTAGATTAAAGAAATCAAGCTTTAAGGCAAGAAAAAATTTATTAACCTTAAAAATGTCATTAAGGAGTATGAGGATAAATAAGGTTAGAAGCTTTATGGTATTAATTGGTGTTATGGGCTGTAGTGCTCTTTTAGTTTGTGGTTTTGGCATTAACGATACCTTGGATTATAGTGTTGATAAGGAATTAAATGAACTAATTGCGTATGATTTACAGGTTACATATGACAATGATTTAGATATTCAATCTGATAAAATTGAAAATGTTGATTTATATGAGAAACATTCAATCATCGCCTTAAACTCAGATAAAAGCTATAATACTTCTTTATATATATTTAAAAGTAACCGCCAAATATTTAAGCCTTATATACCTAGTGATGGTTGTATGATATCTAAAAGGTTAAGCAGGGATTTAGGATTAAATATTGGTGATAGTATAACCTATATTTATAATAACCAATCATTTAGCATTAAAATTAATAGTATAGAGGAATTTTCATTTACTAGTAGCATTTTTATTGAGGATACAACAACTAATTTTAAACCTAATGGCTGTTATATCACTTTAAAAAATAAAGATGACATAAATAGTTTTAAAAATGACTTATTATCTAAGGGGGCAACCTCAGTAATTACAAACGAAGAACTAGCAACAACAGCTGATAACATTTTATCAGGTATTAGGGCAATTACTATAACAGTTCAAATATTTGCCATATTATTAGCTTTAGCAGTAATATATAATTTAGCTCAATTAAATTTTAAAGAGCGAATCCGAGATATAGCAACTCTTAAGGTGCTAGGCTTTGGAAAAATAGAAATCGCCCAAATTCTTTTATATGAAATTACTTTATTGACATTATTTGGCTGTATATTTGGTATGTTGTTAGGTAAGCCATTATTAGTCTTACTTTTAGAGATTAATCAAACATCTCGATTTACATATATTTATCATGTAGATTTAGTTTCTTATTTAATAGCTATAATTTTGACCTTAATTATTAGCGTAATAATTAATTTAATAATGACTAAATTATCAGATAAAATTCAGATGGTTGAATCTTTAAAAAGTGTTGAATAATTAAAATAAAAATAATACCTTTAAATAATTAAAAATATATGATAAAATAAGGTAAATTATTAAGTGGAGAAAAGAAAATGACAAGAAGAGATGCCCGCATTATGGCAATGCAAATATTATATACAAGTGATTTTAATAATATAGGATTAGAGGACTCTTTGAAGTTCTATGATGAGACTAAGGTTGATGATTTAGCATTAGAGTATTGTAAAGGAGTAATGGCTAATATTAGCCTTATTGATTCATTAATTACAAAATCATTAACTAACTATTCTATTGATAGGCTTAATTTAGTTGATAAGGCCATTATTAGATTGGCAACCTATGAACTATTAAATAAGGTTGATAAGCGTATAGTTATAAATGAAGCATTAGAAATCACTAAACAATTTTCTGATCAGGGTGATCACAAGGCAACTAGCTTTAATAATAGATTATTAGAAACAATTTATAAAAATACATTAGAATTGAAGTGATTATATGGAACGTTATTTAACCGTAACTGCCTTAACTAAATATATAAAATATAAATTTGACCACGATCATCACTTGGATGAAGTTTTGCTAGAAGGAGAAATATCTAACTTTAAGCATAATTCTCGTGGACATTTTTATTTTACCTTAAAGGATGAAAATGCTCAAATTTCTGCCACCATGTTTGTATCATATTCCAGTAAGGTTACTTTTGTTCCCCATGATGGAATGAAGGTTTTTGTCAAAGGAAATGTTAGCGTGTATGAGCCATCTGGTACTTATCAGATTAATGTAAAGGAATTAAAAAGTGATGGACTTGGAGACCTATATTTAAAATTTGAGCAATTAAAAAAGGAACTAGATGGGTTAGGATATTTTAAAATTGAACATAAAAAGCCTCTCCCAAGGTTTCCTAAAATAATAGGCGTTATTACTTCTCCAACTGGAGCAGCAATAAGGGACATAATAAATACCATAGGACGTAGATATAGCTTTTGTAAGGTTATTTTATATCCTGCAATTGTTCAAGGTGATGATGCCAAACTTGATATAGTTAAGCAAATAAAAAAGGCTAATGATGACAATCTTTGTGATGTTTTAATAGTTGGTCGTGGTGGTGGATCAATAGAGGATCTTTGGGCATTTAATGAAAAAATTGTAGCTCAAGCAATATATGATAGTAACATTCCGATTGTTTCGGCTGTAGGGCATGAAATAGACTTTACAATAGTTGATTTTGTTAGTGATAAAAGAGCGGCAACACCTACAGCAGCAGCTGAAATTGTAACACCAGATATTAATACCTTAAAGCAAAATGTTAATTATTATGTTGATGCTATGACTAAACGGATTAACTATATTTTTAATGAACTTAAAATGCGACTTGTTAATATAGATAAAAGAATAGATAACAATAATCCTTTAAATACCTTAAAGCATAAAAATGAAATTTTAAAAGCTTATATATCGGCATTAAACAACAATATTTATAGAATTTTAAGCGATAAAAAGCATAATTATAGTATGCTTAAACAGCATTTAGACTCTTTAAATCCTTTAGCTATAATGGAAAAGGGCTATTCAATAAATTCTATAAATGGAGAAATTATAACTGATGTCAAAAGGGTTAAAAAAGGAGATATTTTAAAAACACAAATGAAAAATGGTTTTTTAGTTAGCCAGGTTATTGAGGTGAATGAAAATGGAAGATAAAAGTTTTGAACAATATTTAACTGATTTAGAAAAGATTCTTAGAAGCTTAGAGGATAAAAATATTTCTTTAGAGGACGCCGTTAAGGGCTATACTACAGGCTTAGAGCTATCCAAAAAATGTTATGAGATTTTAAATAAAAGTGAAGAGCTAGTAGTTCAAAAAATGACTGAGTCAGGTCTAGTTGATTTTAATAAGGAATAATTATGCGAATAGATTTATATTTAGTTGAAAATAATTATTTTAAATCTCGAAATAAGGCTAAAGAGGCAATTGATAGTAAGTCTGTATTAGTTAATGGAATTGTTTGCGAAAAAGCTAGTACTGATGTTAGCGCTAATGACATAATTGAGGTTATTGATGTTATGCCATATGTATCAAGAGGTGGGTTAAAACTTGAAAAAGCAATTATAGAATTTAGATTAGATTTTAACGATAAAATAATTGTTGATATAGGAGCATCTACAGGAGGCTTTACTGATTGTTCTTTAAAGCATAATGCTAAAAAGGTGTATGCAATAGATGTTGGTACAAATCAATTAGATGCTAAACTAGCCAGTGATCATAGAGTTGTTAATATGAGTCAAACAAATATCAAGGATGTAGAAGGCTTTGCCGATAAAATTGATTATTTAGTAATGGATGTATCATTTGTAAGTATTGAGCATTTACTACCAAGCCTAGAACGTTTTATAACGAAAGATAATGCCTTGGTTTGCCTAATCAAGCCACAATTTGAAGTTGGCAAAACATTTATAAAAAATGGTGTTGTCAAGGATAGAAAGGCTCACCTTTTCGTATTAAATAATGTTTCTAAGGCTTTAAACTCTTTTGGTTTAGGAATAGAAAAATTAATAGAATCACCTATTTTAGGTAAAAGTGGCAATAAAGAGTTTTTGGCATTAATAAAAAGAGGTATTGATAATAAAATTAATTTTTTAGAAATTTTAAAATAAGGAGGAAGGTTATATCTATGCTTAAAAAATTGGTTGTTAAAAATATGGCTATTATAGAAGACTTAACTATAAATTTTGATTCAAAGATGACTGTTTTAACTGGTGAGACAGGAGCTGGAAAATCATTAATAATAGATACAATTTCACTACTTTTAGGTGCAAGAGCTGACGTTGATATGATAAGATATCAAGAGCATATGCTTATGGTAATGGGTGTCTTTGATATGAATGATGAGCTGATTGATATTTTTAAAAAGTATGACATTCCAGTTTTTGATGATATAACCATTTTAAGAGAAATTTATGATAATAGTAGAAATATTATTAAAATAAATAATAAGGGTATAAACCTAACTATTTTAAAAATTATTGGTAATCATTTAGCAGATATACATGTGCAAAATGATACCTATCGTTTGTTTGATCCTGAAAATTATCTACTATTATTAGATCCTAAAGATGATCCTAAATTTGCTGATATATTTAGTGACTATACTAAAGCATTATATGACTATTTAGAAGAGATAAAAAATTATGAGCATGTCTTAAACGGGCAAAAGAATGCTATCAAGCAGCTTGAATTTTTAAAATATGAATCCGAAGAGCTTACATCCTTAAATCTAGAGGATAATATAGATGAGGTTTTAGAGGAGCAAATTGCTAAATTAGTTAACTTTGATAAAATTCATAATGGTTTAACAGAGGCTTATAATCTATTAGAAAATGAGGCTCCAATACTTGATAATATTTATGAAGCTTCCAAGGCCTTAAAATCGATTCAGGGCTATGATAAGATGTTTGCCTCTTATAGTGAAAAACTTATGGATTGTTATTATCAAATAGATGAAATAAAAACAGATGTATATCACCAAGTCTCTAATCTTGATTATGATGAAGAGGAATTAAATTTTTTAACCTCACGCCTTAATGAAATTAATAAGGCTAAGGATAAGTATAAAATGAGTGTTTTTGAATTAATTGACCATCTTAAAAAGATTAATATGGAAATTGAAATGGCCACTAATTATGATGAACTGTTAAAAACAATACAAAATGAGTGTAAAATAAAGTATGATAAAATTACTTTAGCAAGTCAAGCCCTAACAGCTTATAGAAAAGATTTGGCAAAACAACTTGAGTTTGCGATTGAAAATGAATGTAAGGAATTGGATTTAGAAGATATTAGCTTTAAAATTGAATTTAATAATCCTAATTATAATGACTATTTAGATAAAAGTATTTTTTTACCTTCAGGAGTAGATGTTATTAATTTTATGATTAGCTTAAATAAGGGGGAGCCTTTAAAGCCATTACATAAGGTGGCCTCTGGAGGTGAAATGAGTAGACTTATGCTAGCCTTCAAAAGCTATTTTTCCAAAAAGCATAATGTTTCATTAATGGTATTTGATGAAATAGATACAGGAGTAAGCGGAGCTACCGCTAAAAAGATTGCTGTAAAGATGCATCAAATAGCAGCTGATACACAAGTATTATGTATCACTCATTTACCACAAGTAGCTGCAATAGGAGATCACCATAAGCATATATATAAGATTTTAGATGGTGAAAGAACAATAACCCAAATCAAAGACCTTGATTATAATGGTAGAGTGGAAGAAATTGCCTTTATGTTATCGGGAGATAAATTATCACTTTATGCTTTAGAGCATGCTAAGTCATTACTAAAACAATAAAAAAAATACCTCATAATGAGGTTTTTTTTAACTATAATTTAATTGTCTAAAATAAATTTGTGAATAGCCTTACTAACTCCATCATTTTCATTTGATGTAGTGATGTAGTCGGCAATTTCTTTAACATCGGCGAAGGCATTTTCCATAGCAACTCCAATACCGCTTAATTTAATCATCTCTATATCATTACCAGCATCACCTATTGCCATTGTATCTTTTAAATCTATATTTAAAAAATTTGCAAGTTTACATAAAGCATGGCCTTTATGAGTATTTTTATTTAAAAATTCTAAAAATATCTTAGAGCTTCTTACCATACTAAAATTATCTTTAAATTCTTGACTTACCATAGGTATGATTCTATTAATATTTTCTTCACTATCAACCATCATAGCCTTGATGAATTGATCATCATCTAAAATCTTATTAAAATCAAATAAATGATCTTCAATATGATTAATTTTACTCTCAACATCAGTATAGGGATTATGCTTAGGTGTTATCAATTCTTCATTTGCTCTAAAAGAATGAAAATTTACATTTAAACGCTTTGACTCAGCGTATAATTCTTTAACTGTTTTACCACTAATTGTAGAAGAGGCAATTACCTCTTTTGTCTTAACATTAAATACTTTGGCACCATTATAAGTGATTACATAATCATTATCAGAACATAAATTAAGTTTCTTTAAAGTTGGTAGAACTCCAGATATAGGTCTACCTGTAGCTAGTACAATATATACACCTTTTTGTTTGGCTAAATTAATAGCATTTAAATTTTCAATAGAAATATTTTTGTTCTTGTCAAATAATGTTCCATCCAAATCGATTGTAACTAATTTTATCATTTTCTCACCTCGAAAATTATAGCATATTTACTAAATTTTGGATATATAGTTTTTAGTTTTTTGAAAAAAATATAACTGTGAGGTGAAAGAATGAAAAAAATTTCCATTTTGATAACATTTCTAATTATATTTTTTGGACTTTTAAAGGTAAAAGCCTATGATATTAGCAAAAACGATAAGCTTTATGTTTCAGGTGAATCAATAGGAATTAAACTAAATTGTGGTGTAGAGGTTGTGGGGACCTATGGAATAAAATATAACAATAAGCTTTATAAGCCATGGGAAGATTGTGGAATCATTGAAGGAGACAAAATTATCAAACTAAATGGCAATAACATAGAAACATCGCAAGATTTACTTAAGTCTTTAAAACAAAGTAATGGTAAAAAGATTGATATTACCTATCTTAGAAATACAAAAGAATATAATTCATATATAACACCTGTAAGTAAAAATAATGAGTATAGCTTAGGATTGTACATAAAGGATTCAATTTTAGGAGTTGGAACTCTTACATACTATATTAAAGAAGCTAATATATATGGCAGCTTAGGTCATCAAATAACTAGTGATAACTTTTATAGTGGCGAAATATATGAAGCAAAGGTTGATTCAATAATAAAGCCTCAAAGAAATCAAGCCGGTGAAAAAAAGGCTACAATTAGTGGAAATAAAATAGGTACAGTTGTAGAGAACACTAATACCGGTGTTCACGGGAATGGCACATCAAGGATAAATACTGATGATATGGAACAATTAAATTTTAAAACTCGTGATGAGATTTCTTTAGGAGAAGCTGAAATTTGGACTTGTATTGATGGGGATAATGTAGAAAAATTTAGTATAAATATTACAAGTCTAGCCAAACAAAATACTAAGGATATTAAAGGTATCACGTTTGAGGTAGTTGATCAAGACCTTATTAATAGAGCTGGGGGAATAGTTCAAGGAATGAGTGGTAGTCCAATTGTACAGGATAATAAGCTTGTAGGAGCTGTTACTCATGTTTCTATAAAAGATCCGACATTAGCTTATGGTATTTATCTTGAGTGGATGTTTTTAGATATGGGTATTGAAGTAGTAGAATAGAAAAAAACACCTTCTAAGATTATGTTTTATAATCTTTAAAAAAGGTGTTTTTTATTATATAATAAAAAAAGAAAAGGTGACTAGGCACCTAAATAATTAATGTAGTGTATTAAATACAATATAATAGATTAAAGCTATTAAACCACTTAAGCACATTAAAACTGCTAAAATAGTTATGATAATTTTACCCCATATTCTAGCTGCGGGATTAACATATTTTTTTGTATTTGCATTATTAGTCTTAATGTTTTTATTATTTGCCACAATTTCACCTACTTCAAGTATCATTAAACATGATTATTATATAATAAAACATCTAAAAAGGGAAGATAAAAATGCTAAAAAAAGAAAATCAGGTAAAAATAATATTTCATATTGATATGAATGCTTTCTTTTGTTCAGTGGCTTGTATTTTAAATCCTTTTTTAAGGGGAAAGCCTTTTGCGATAGGTAGAGAAAATTCTTATAAAGGCGTTGTTTCAACAGCTAGCTATGAGGCAAGAGCCTATGGTATACACTCAGCTATGCCATTATCAGTAGCATATAAGCTTAAACCTGATCTAATGGTTGTAAGTGTAGATTATAAGTATTATCAATATTATCATAATAAATTTGTTGAGCTTATAAAAAAATATACAAATATAATTGAGGTTGCTAGCATAGATGAAGTGTACGCTGATATGACAGAAGCCTCACTTTCTAAACATCCTCTAGTTATAGCTAAAGAAATTCAGGCTCGACTATTAAAAGAATACAATTTGTCCTGTTCGATTGGAATAGCTCCCACTCTATTTTTAGCCAAGATGGCATCAGATATAAAAAAACCATTAGGGGTTACCGTTTTAAGGAAGAGAGACATTGAAAAAATATTGTATCCTTTAAGTGTCAAGGAAATATATGGTATAGGTAAAAAAACATATCCAAAGTTAATTGAAAACGGAATTAATACTATTGGCGATTTTATGAATGAAGAAAACTTTTATAAAATAGTTAATTTAATAGGTGAAAATCAATTTTATAGTTCTTATAATAATTTAAAGGGACTATCAAGCAATATAGTTAATCCTAATCGCTATAGTGAATCTAATAGTATTTCAACATCTATGACATATGATATCGCCCTTATCTCAGAGGCTGAGATTTTATATGAGCTTAGAAAAATGACAAGAGAAATTCATAGTAAAATGATACAGGATGGTTATTTTACAAAGACAATATCCATAGTATTAAGGGATACTGATTTTCAAACAATATCAAGACAAAAGACACTTGATACGTATACCGATGATTTTTTAATTATTTTTGAAACTGTTCAAGAGCTTTTAGAAGAAAATTTTTTAGATAAGGGCTATCGACTTATCGGTGTTGGACTAAATAATTTGGTTGATAAAGATCATATTCCTAAAGAATATAATTTGTTTAATGTGTTAAGTTATGATCAAAGGGAAGATATTATAAACAATCTAATTAATAATTATCAAAGTAAATATGGAGAAAAAGTCTTATTTAAAAAAAATTTTACCAAATCACAATCGAAAGCTAAATAAAAAGCACTTGAAAAGAAATTAATTTAATGCTATGATAAAACGGATATTTTAAGGAGGGATACAATGCAATTTAATGGTTATGAATTAAAGGATTACATCGTAAGAGCTTTAACAGATTTAAAATTTAAAAGCTTTACCCCTATTCAAAAAAGTGTTATTGATAAAGTAAATAGTAATAAAAATATATTAGCCAAATCTAAAACTGGTAGTGGCAAAACTCACGCCTTTTTAGTTCCAATTTTTCAAAATTTGGATGAGAGTGTATATAATGTTCAAGCAGTAATAATAGCTCCAACAAAGGAACTAGCAATGCAGATTTATAAAGTTTCTCAGCATATAGCATCATTTTGTAAGGATAGAATTGATATAAGGCTTTATACAGGTGGTAGTGATAGATTAAAGGAAATAGAAAGATTAAAAATTAGTCAACCTCAAATTGTAATAGGTACGCCAGGTAAAATTAAGGATTTAAGTATAGATGAAAATGTATTGAAAATTTATCGTGCAAAATACTTTGTGGTTGACGAGGTTGATATGACCTTTGAAAGTGGTTTTATGGATGAACTTGATAGAATTACCTTTGTTTGTAAAGATGCTAAGTTTATGTTTTTTTCAGCTACTGTTTCAGAAAATATTTTGCCATATATAAAAAAATATATGACTAATGTAGATTTTATTGATATGAGTAGTCAATCTGATGATCAAATAAAGCATATATGGATACCTTTAAAGCATAGAGATAGAATGGATTGCTTAATCGAGTTATTAGAAAATATACAACCATATTTTTGTATAATATTTGTCAACAAAAAACAGTCAGTTTTAGATGTTAGCAAGGTTTTAGCCAGCAAAGGATTTTTTGTTGGAGTTATGCATGGTGATTTAACACCAAGAGAAAGAAAAAGAGTTTTACAAGATTGTAAAAATCTAAAATACCAGTATTTAGTAGCTACCGATCTAGCCGCAAGAGGTATAGATATCGAAGGAGTTAGTCATATTATTAATTACCAATTGCCTAATGATTATGAATTTTATCTTCATAGAAGTGGAAGAACAGGAAGAATGTTTTTAGATGGAATTGTTTATTCATTTTATGAGGAAATTGATGATCAATATTTAGATAATTTAGCTAAAAAAGGAATCAGACCTAATTACTATGAATTAAAAAATGGAGAATTGGTTGAATTCAAGGGTAGAAATACAAGAGCCTTAAGAGAAAAGCCTAAGACAGATTATCATAAGATGGCTATGAAATTTGTTCCTAAGGCCAAAAAGGTTAGCCCAGGATATAAGAAAAAAAGACAAGCCATGATTGACGATATTGCCAAAAGACTTAAGAAAAACGATATGAAAAAGAAAAGGAGACATAAAGATGAGTGATTATGTAATTATTAGTGATTCAACTTGCGATTTAACTGATGAATTAGTTAAAGATTGGAATATTGAAATTCAACCTATGACATTTAGAGTTAATGGCAATGAATATAAAAATTATTTTGATGAAAGAGAATTACCTTTAAAAGAATTTTATGATTTTATGCGACAAGGACAAATTGCTACAACAGCTCAGTTAAATGTTATAGATGTTGAGGATTTTTTTAAACCATATTTAGAAAAAGGATTGGATATTTTATGTATTGCCTTTTCATCAGGACTATCAGGAAGCTACAATGCTATAAGACTAGCTAAGGATGAGCTACTTGAACAATATCCAAACCGTAAAATTTGTGTCGTTGATTCCTTATGTGCCTCAGCAGGTGAAGGTTTATTAGTATATCAAGCAGTTTGCAATAAAAATAATAATATGTCCTTAGAGGAGAATGCCAATCATCTAGACAAATTTAAATTTAAGATTCGTCATTGGTTTACAGTTGATGACATTGATACCTTAAAAAGAGGTGGTCGATTATCTAATGCCTCAGCATTTGTAGCTAAAGCATTAAAAATAAAACCAGTGTTGAATGTAGATGATGAAGGTCATTTAAAAGCAATTTATAAAAAAATTGGACGTAAAATGGCTATTCGTCAGTTAGTTGATTCTACAATAATAGATTACGATAAAACTCAAGATTATATTACATTAATATCTCACGGTGATTGTTTAGAGGATGCCGAATATTTAAAACAATTATTAGAGGATGCTTATAAGAAAAATGATATAAATTCTAAAATATATATCAGTAAAATAGGTCCAGTTATTGGAGCACATTCTGGTCCTGGAACATTAGCATTATTTACAGTTGGAAGTAAAAGATAAAAAAACCATAAGGCTTAAAATAATAAGTCTTATGGTTTTTTATTAATGGCTACTTTAATGTCTCGCCTGATTTGATATGTTTTTGAGTTATAGTTTTTGGATTAGCAGAAGAGAAAATACGAACATTTCTTTCTAGTACTAGTCCCTCTGGTAAAATTAATTTTTTACCAATAACATTTAAGCCGGAAGATAATACCTTAGGATTATCCTTGTTTGGTGTATAATCATCGCCTGTACCGATAATTGAATTATTACCAATAACAGTGTTTTTATCAATAATTGTATTTTCTATACGACAATTGTCACCTATAACTACATCATTTAAGATAACAGAATGTTTAACACTAGAATTTTTTCCAACTATTACTCCTGGTGATAAAACAGATTCTTCAACATGTCCTTCAATTCTACAACCATTAGAAATTAAAGAAGTACAAAGTGTTGCTGAATCTCCAACCTTAACAGGTGGTAAATCTTCAGATTTTGTGTAAATCTTCCAAGAATTATCATATAGGTCTAAAGCTGTATCATGACATAATTCCAAATTAGCTTCAACATATGAATCATATGTTCCTACATCTTTCCAGTAGTCATAGAATTCATAGGCATAAACATTTTTAGTATGAATCATTTCAGGAATAATATGCATACCGAAATCTAATTCTTTAATATCTGGATGAGATTCTATAGCCTCTATTAATGCCTCAGTTGAAAAAACATATATTCCCATAGAAGCCTTATTAGATTTTGGCTCCTTTGGTTTTTCAACGAATTTTTGAATTTTTAAATTAGAATCAGTCTCTAAAATACCAAATCTAGAAGCCTCTTCCATAGGAACTATTTTAGCAGCTATTGTTAAATCAGCACCAGTTTGTTTATGTTGTTCAATCATTTTAGAGTAATCCATTTTATAAATATGATCACCAGAAAGAATTAAGACATATTTAGAGGCATAACGCTTAACGAATTCAAGATTTTTACGTATTGCATCAGCGGTACCTTCATACCAAGAGTTATTTGGTTGAAGTAATGTTACAAAAGAATCACGTCTATCTAAGTCCCAAGGCTTACCAACACCTATATGCTCATTTAGAGATAGTGGTAGATATTGAGTTAATATACCAATTTGAAAAATACCTGAGTTTGTACAATTTGATAAGGCAAAGTCGATAATTCTAAATTTTCCTGCAAATGGTACAGCTGGTTTACTACGTTTTTCAGATAAGATATCCAATCTAGAGCCACGACCTCCGGCTAAAATTAAAGCTAAAGTTTCCATTAAATAAATCCCCCTATTTTGTTAGCTTGTTATATAAATTTATATATTCTAAAGCTGACTGTCGCCAACTATAGTCCTTTTCCATTGCTTGTTTAACAAGCTTTTTCCATACACCTTTTTTGTTATTATAGGTGTTAATTGCTAAAAACATAACCTCTTTTAGATCATGTGCATTAAAATTTGTAAATGAGAATCCTGTTCCAGTTTCCTCAAATTCATTATAAGGTGATACGGTATCTTTTAAACCTCCTGTTTCTCTAACAAGTGGCAAAGCACCATATCTCATCGCTATCATTTGTCCAAGACCACAAGGCTCAAATTTAGATGGCATTAAAAATATATCACAGCCAGCATATATTTTTTGAGCCATAGAGTCAGAATAGCCTATATAGCATTTAAATCTATTTGGATATTTACTTTCCATCATTTTGAAAAAGTTCTCATAGACTTTATCGCCACTGCCCATTAAAATAAATTTTGCGTTAGAATAATTTATTACATCATCTAATATAGGCATTAATAATTCAATTCCCTTTTGTTCAGCTAGTCTAGAAACTAAACCGAAAAGTGGTACGTCCTCACAATCAAGATTGAATTCTTTTAAAAGTTCCAATTTGTTTGCTTTTTTTCCATCAATAGCATTTTTAATTGAATAATTTTTAAATATGTACTTATCGGTTTGAGGATTATATTTATCAGTATCAATTCCGTTTAATATACCTTCAAAATCAAAGTACCTTAAGCCTAAAATATTATTAAGTTTATAGCCATAATAATCGGTTAAAACTTCATTTTTATAGGTTGGAGAAACTGTTGTTATAGCATTAGATTCCATAATGGCAGTCTTCATAAAGTTTATACAGCCACCAAACTCTAATGATGAAGAATAAGGCATAAATAGAATTTGCATCATATCCATAGGGAAAATTCCTTGATACTGAATATTGTGAATGCTATATACAGTCTTAATTCTGTTATATTCATAATAGCCATTGTAATTAGCCTTTAATATATATGGTATTAAACCAGTTTGCCAATCATTACAATGAATTATATCAGGGAAGAAATCTACAACTCTTAATGCCTCTAGTACTGCAAAATCGAAAAAGGCAAATCGTTCACCATCATCACCATAGCCATATAACGCATCGCGATAGAAGTATCTATCATTATCGATAAAGTAAAAATCTACTCCATCGCATATAGCATGAAATACCCCAACATACTCAGTTTGAGAGCCAATTCTAACGTATGCATAGCCTTGATAGTAAGCAATTTGCTGCTCTTTAATCTTTTTGTAGTATGGCATGATAACTCTAACATCTTGCCCATTTTGTTTCAAAGCTTTAGGTAAAGCACCTATAACATCAGCTAATCCACCTGTTTTTGCATAGGGAGCAGCCTCACTAGCACATAGTAAAATCTTCATAAAATCACCTCTTTTGAATCATTTATTTATGTCTTTTTTATACTTTAATTATAAACCATAAAAAACGTTTTCTCAAGTAATTTCAAATGAAAAATATCAAAGAATTTTGACCTTTTTCGATTTATTAGTAAATTTTACAAATTATTTAAAAAATCGATTTTTTCTATTGATAAGCATTTTTTAATTTGGTATAATAATAAGGCAAGATTGCATTTTTACAATAAATTTAATTCTTTAATTTGATAGAAGGGAATTTGATATATATGGCATCAAAGTATAGAAAGAATAAGGCTAAATTTAAATGGACAAAGGAGTTAGTAGTTTTACTAGTTGCGATAGTGGCATTAATTGCAGTTACTGTTGTTTTAGCAATACCAACACCAAAGGAGCGTTGTACTACAAAATTAAATGAAGCTATTGCTTTAGCAAATGCTAATGCTAGTTCTGACTCAAGTGGTTCATCAACTACATATAGTTATTTACCAAATGATAATGTTTTTGAGGATATAAATCATAAAAAACTTGTTAGCACTATCAATAAAGGTGGCTATGTATATGTTTTATATGGATCTACAAATAGCACAACTATTCTTGAGCAAGTATCAAATATAAATAATATGGCAACTGATGAGGATATTCAAACTGTTTATTTTTATTCTTCAGAATGGGTTGAGGAAACAGAAGATACTGAATCAGAAGTTTTCAAAGCTGAACAAAAAACTATAGAGGATGAATTAAACAATAATAAATCTAAAGATGTTGAAGAATTTTCATTACTTACTTATCCAGCATTATTAGTTTACTGTGATGGTAGTTTGATTTTTAATTCACAAGGATATGATAATGATGCGTATACTTGGAGCATGTATATTCAAAAAGCCTTTATGATTCAACACAGCAACCAATAAAAAAACAAAAACTGAGACGCTGTCTCAGTTTTTATATAATTAAGAGGAAAAGTTATGATAGAACAATTAAAAAATGAAATTAAAAATAAATTGGAATCTTTTTACAAAGAAAAATATAATACCGATATATCAATCATAGTTGAAGAGCCTAAAAATGCTTCTTTAGGAGATATTTCTATACCTATGTTTACTGTTGTAAAGGCATTAAGAAAGCCTATGCCACAGTTGTTAGCTGAAGCTGTTGATTATCTTAACTCTTTGCAATTACCTATATTGCAAATAAATTCAGTGCAAGCATTTATAAATTTATTTGTTGACAAATCTCAATTGTCTTTATCTATTTTAAGTAAATGCTTAGAAGAGGATAGCCATTATGGTGATAGTAATATAGGAAATGGTCTTAATGTTACCTTAGATTATTCATCGCCTAATATTGCCAAAACATTTTCTATTGGACACCTTCGTTCTACAATGATTGGTAATTCATTAAAATTAATTTTACAAAAATGTGGATATAAAACTTTTGCTATAAATTACTTAGGAGATTGGGGTACTCAATTTGGTAAGATGATTGTTGCTTATAAAAAATGGGGTAATAAAGAAGAAATATTAAAAGATCCTATCAATAAATTAACTCAATTATATGTTAAGTTTCATGAGGAAGCTGAGAAAGATCCAAATTTGGAAAATGAAGCAAGAGAAGCCTTTAGAAAGATGGAACTTAAGGATCCTGAGTATTTACAACTATGGCAGTGGATTAGAAATGAGTCTTTAAAAGAATCTAAGCAAATTTATGATCTATTAGATGTTACCTTTGATTCTTATAATGGCGAGGCTTTTTACAATGATAAGATGGATAATGTTGTAAATGAACTTCAACAAAAAGGTCTATTAGTATTAGATAATGGTGCTGAAATAGTAAATTTAGGTGATGATATGCCACCAGCCTTAATAAAAAGAAGTGATGGCGGCTCATTGTACATTACTAGAGATCTTGCAGCAGTTTTTTACCGTAAAAAAGAATATAAATTTGATAAAATTTTATATGTAGTTGGTAATGAACAAAAACTACACTTTAATCAGTTAAAAAGATTAATTCAAAAAATGGGCTACGATTTTTATAATCAAGTAGAACATATTAATTTTGGATTATATCTAACTAATGGTAAAAAGGCCTCAACTAGGAAGGGAAATGTTACCAAATTATATGATGTTTTACAAAAAGCTATATCTTTAGCATATGATTTAATTAATGCTAAAAATCCTAATTTAGAAAATAAAGAGGAAATAGCTAAAAATGTTGGAATTGCAGCTATAGTATTTGGTGATTTGAAAAATTATAGAAGTCTTGACATTGAATTTAATATTGAACAATCAGTAAAATTTGAAGGTCAAACTGGTCCATATTTACAATATACAGGTGTTCGTATTGCCTCAATTTTAAAGGATAAGACCTTTGACATTTCTAATTGCGATAATAAATTGTTTGAGAAACCTCATTATTTTGAGTTAGTAAAACTTATTTCCGGATTTAAATCAACTATTGAAAAAGCATCTGAAGAGTATTCTCCAAGTGTAATTGCTAAATATTTACTTTCTTTAGCCCAAAGCTTTAATAGATTTTATTCATTAGAGAAAATCAATTGTGAAGATGTACAAATTAGAAATACAAATTTTGCCTTGGCTAAATGTGTAAGAATTATTTTAAATGAAGGATTACGTCTACTTGGTATAAAATATTTAGACGAAATGTAATAATGTTTACTAAAAAAAGAATTATTCGTTATGTAATATTAGTTTTAGTTTTATTCTTAGCTCTTTTAATAACTATATTTTCAATAGGTGATTTTAAATCAATTTATTATTTACTTAAAAGTCAAACAAATTATACTTATATTTTAATAGGAATTATTTCAATTTTGATTTATGCATTTTTAATGCAGTCATCATTTGCAATTCTTGTAAGAAAGAAATATAAGGATATAAGCTATAATGAAGCAATTCATATTGGTGGAACGGAGTTCTTTTTTAATGGTATTACGCCATTTTCAACAGGAGGACAGCCTTTTCAGCTTTATGCATTAAAACAAAAAAACATGAAATTGTCTGATGCTACATCAGCCTTGCTTGTCAATTTTTTAATATATCAAATTATTATTAACATTTTTTCGATAATTTGTTTTTCATTGTATTATAATAAGTTGAAGTTAGAAATTGATAATTTGATATGGTTAGTTGTCTTCGGCTTTACCATAAATGTTTTAATAATGACTTTTATTGTATTAATAGGAACAACAAAATTTTTTGGCAAATTTATGGTACTTATTTTTAAATTATTTTGTAAGATTAAATTTTTAAAAAAAAGACTAGAACCAAAAATTATATCCTTTGAAGTATATGTTAATGAAATGCAAGATGCCTTTAAACAAATGGCTCAAAATAAATTAACTATGATGCTAATATTTATAATAAAAATTATTGCGTTATTTATTTATTATTTAGTTCCATTTTTTATCTTTTATGCAGTAGGTGTGAAAATTGACTATCATGATATTTTTTACGTTATAGCTATGACTTCATTTTCAATAACTATAACAGCATGGGTACCTACACCTGGGGCAGCTGGTGGAATAGAGTTTGCATTTACAACATTATTCTATACGTTTATTTCTAATTATACTAATCCGCAAAATATAGTGGTTAGCTGTATGCTATTATGGCGATTACTAACATATTATCTTATGATGATATATGGATTTGTAATGTATTTGCTTTTTGAAAGAGGTATTAAATATGAGGATAGGGTTATTCACTGATCAATATTATCCTTTTGTAAGTGGTGTTGTGACCTCCATTAAGATGTTATATGAGGGGTTAACAAACCTAGGACATGAATGTTATATTGTTACAAGCATGGCAGAGGATAAGATAAAAGATTTAGAAAAACAAAGAAAAAATGTAATAAATATATATGGTAGACCTTATCCTTTTAAGGATTTAAGAGATTATAGGTATACCTTTAGTCATAGAAAATATTTAAAAACAATTAAAAATCTAAATTTAGATATTATTCATGTTCATACTGAATATAATATTTCCAAATTAGCAATTTTAGCTCATAAAAAGTTGCATATTCCTATGGTTCATACACTTCACACCTTATGGAGTGATTATTTTAAATATGTATCCCCATTTTTTGATAAACATTTTCATAAACTAATGGAAAAATATTTAAGAAAGTTATTTACTGGTCCTGTTTCTAAAAATTCAATTATAGATATTGTTCCAACTAAGAAGGTATATGATCAATCTCTAAAATATGGTTTAAATAGTGATATAAGAATAATACCTACGGGAATTGATTTAGATAAATTTAATCCTAAGCATTTTACTAATCAACAAATTAATGATCTTAAAAATAAATTAGGCATTAAGCCTAATCAGTTTGTTTTCTTATATATAGGAAGAGCTTCAAAGGAAAAAAATATAATTACACTATTAAATTCTTACGCTAAGGCTTGTAAGGGAAATTTTGATACTGTATTTGTTTTAGTTGGTGGTGGACCTCAGTTAGAGGAATTAAAAGAATATTGTAAAGAATTACAAATTGATAATCAGATTATATTTACCAATACAATACCAAGAGAAAAATTGCCAATTTATTATCAGTTAGGTGATATATTTGTTAATGCATCACAATCTGAAACTCAAGGATTAACATACATTGAAGCTTTAGGTTCATCAATACCACTATTAGTTCAAAAAGATGATTGTATAAAGGATGTTGTTGAAAATTATTACAATGGTATCTATTTTGAAGGTGAAGATGATTTAACTTTAAAAATGAAGGAGATTTTGAGAGCTCCTGAGACACTTAAAAAAATTAAATCAAATACAATAAATTCTGTTTTTGAATATTCTAAAGAAACATATACACTAAGAGTATTTGCCTTATACGAAGAGGCTATAGAAAAATTTAAAAAACAACAGTCATAAATTATTGAAAATAGTTAAATATTTTGCTATAATAAAAAAGCGACTTTAGGTCGCCTATGCCCAAGTGGCGTAATGGTAGCCGCGATGGACTCAAAATCCATTGGTAGCGATACCGTGTGGGTTCGAATCCCACCTTGGGCACCATTAGAGTTAAGTATAGCTGATACGTAAGTATTGGCTATTTTTTCTTTTATAGGGATAAATACTGCAAATATTAATCATTTATAGTGTATTTCTGCAATAAATATGGCAGTAGTAGTATATATGGCATTTATATATAAATTTAAATCGTTAAATTATTATTAATCGTTAAACTACTGCTTACTATATATAAATACATATAAGAAAAAAATATCAAATTTTATAAATACCCCCACGTGACACGTGACAAACGTGACAGTTTTCACAAATTAAAAACTCTAGCCTGCTAAACTAGAGTTCAATATTTATTACTGAGCCATCTTTGAAATTAAATTCGAGGTGGCTATCTTTATATACTTTTATGTTGATGATTGTTAAATTGAAGAGTTTATCGTTAAATTTTAAATTTAGAGTATCGGTAGCTTTAATCTCATTGATGAATGCTTGAAGCTTAATTGACTGTCTATTTCTATCAACCTGTTCAGCCATAAGCTTATTGTATTTATCCTGAGCTTCAGTAAATCTTTTAACCAGATCTACATATTCTTCCATGTAAGCTTCATACTTCATTTGTTTCTTTTCTTTGTTAAAGATGTGTTGGTCACATAAACCACTAACTACTAGCATTTCATTCTTGGCTTGTTCCATAGGCTTGGATAGATTAACATCTAGTAGTTTTTCTTTTACTAGAAGAAGATTTGAAATAAGAAGTTCCTTATCTTTTAGAAGAATGTTTAATGCTTTTAAATAGGCATTTTTAATTGTTTCTTCATCAAGAGTAGGAGTAGTGCATTTAGTTCCATTAAATTTATTATTACATTGCCATACCATATGCCTATAGATATCATTTGAATGCCATACCTTAGGACCATATATAGAACCACAATCAGCGCATATGACTCTACCACATAATACGTTATTACCATGACTTCTAACTTGATTATTAAGTTCGAGTTCAGCTTGTACTAGTTCCCATTCATCTGGATTGATTATTGCTGGATGAGAATCTTCAACATAGTACTGTGCGACTTCGCCATTGTTCTTTTTAAGTTTCTTTGTTAAGAAGTCTACAGTGTATTTCTTTTGAAGAAGAGCAGAACCTTTGTATTTTTCATTTCTTAAAATTGAATCAACAACATTATATTGCCATTTAGTTTTACCGCTTGGTGTTGGTACACCTTCTTTAGTTAATGTGCTAGCAATTGTTGATTGGCTTTTGCCTTCAATAAACATTCTATAAATCCTTCTTACGATTTTAGCACCTTCAGGTTCAATCTCAGGAAGTCCATTTTCACCTTTTTTATATCCTAAGAAGCATTTATAAGGTAGGGCAACTTTGCCATCCTGAAATGCTTTTCTTTTACCCCAAGTAACATTTTCTGATATTGACCTAGATTCCTCCTGAGCAATACTAGACATAATGGTAAGAAGTAGCTCACCACCAGTTCCAAAGGTATAAATGTTTTCTTTTTCAAAAAAGACTTCAACACCTTTATCTTTTAACTTTCTGATGTTGACTAACGCATCAACTGTATTTCGTGCAAAACGTGATATGGATTTAGTTACAATTAAATCGATTTTACCTTTTAGTGCATCCTCAATCATTTGTTTAAATCCATCACGTCTTTTAGTAGAAGTGCCACTAATACCTTCATCAGTATATACATTTACAAATTCCCATTCATCATTGGCTTTGATGTATTTAGTGTAATAATCGATTTGAGCTTCATATGAAGTGAATTGCTCATCCTGGTCTGTTGATACTCTGGCATAAGCAGCTACACGTCTTTTATGTGGCATGTTCATTGCTATATGAGTGTGTGGATTAATTGTTGGTTTAATTACTGTTACCTTTGCCATTACTAGCCCTCCTTAGTTTATGTTGTTCTAGTGTTTTTTGTCTTGCTAATGCTTTCTTTTCTGGAGTCCAAGAAAGACTTCTAGATTTATTTTCCCATTTGATATCTTTTGAAATTCCATCTTTGAAAATATAAGTAAGGATATTGTCATTTTTAACAATTATCTTTTCTATTTTCTTTTTGAATATCTTTTCATCAAAAGTAGTAGTACCTAGTATTTCATTAGTAACTTCAAATAATATTTCTTCAGGGACCTGTTTTGAATTGCAGGCTTTAATTCCTTTCTCATTATTAGTTCTGCAAAGCCAAATATGTTTATATGGAGTGGTTTTCCTTGAATAGTGCTTACCACAACATCCACATTCCAGCATTCCACTAAAAGGAAGTATTAGAGGCTTCGTAACTTTCCAATTGATGCTTTCTTTTTTAGATTTAAGCATTTCTTGAACTTTATTAAAGTCTTCTTTAGATATAATGCCTTCATGTGAATCTTCAACATAATATTTAGTAAGCTCTCCATTATTAATAAGTGTTCTTTTAGAAATAAAATCTTTGCAGTAAGTTTTTTGAAGTATCTTATCGCCAGTATAATATTCATTTGATAACATGCCCCTAATTGTAGATTTAGAGAAGAAGATGTTGTTTCTAGTTTTTATTCCTTCAGCTTCAAGTGTTTTACATATTGCTTGAACACCATTACCTTCTAGGTATAAATCAAATATCTTTTTAACAACCTTAGCTTCTTCAGGAATAATTTCATATTGGTTGTTTTTATATTTATAGCCATATAAGTGAGTACCCCAAGATAAGCCTTCTTCAAAATTCTTTTTAACTCTCCATTTCATATTTTCAGAAACTGATCTAGATTCTTCTTGAGCATATGAAGCAAGGATTGTTAGAAGAAGTTCACCATCTTTCGATATGGTATGAATATTTTGTTCTTCAAAATAAACATCAATATTGTTTTCTTTTAGTTTTCTAACAGTCTCAAGAAGGGTAACTGTATTTCTAGCAAATCTGGTAATTGATTTAGTAATAATTAAATCTATATTACCAGACATGGCATCATCAATCATTCTTTGAAATGAATCTCTAGATTCTGTTGTACCTGTAATACCTTCATCTACATAAATATCTACTAGTTTCCATTTAGGATTTTCTTCAATTAAATGTTTATAATAATCAATTTGAGCCATTAATGAATGGTGCATTGTTTCTTTATCAACTGATACACGAGCATATGCTGCAACATTGATTAATTTAGTTTCATTATGATTAATAAATATGACTTGGTTAATTATCCTTTCCATCGGTTCCTCCTATAATTTTGATTTCATCAATAGTGCCATTATCAAATAGTTTTATTGTGTATTTGATGGCTTCCTCCTCAGTCCAACCGAGGGAATTAATATAATAGTTGATTAAGTAATTAATCCCCTCAGTGCTGGTCTTATGTTGCTCACATAACTTAAGTAATTTTTCTTTTAAATTATCCATGATAAACCTCCTTTAGGTCATACATATATATCACTCTAAAGGGGATTTATATCAAGTTAATTTGATACGAAAATAGAGGTGCTATTTAAGCCATGATTTGCTGCAATAATAGAAGATGCATCCATATAATCTTTATCGGTTAGAACACCATTTTCATGGAGCATTTCTAGAATTGAAACACTTAAGTTATAAACAATAAGATTATTAGATTTGTATTTTTCTAAGAGATTTCTTGTAACATTCCCTTGAGCAGAATTTGCGACGTTTGTTTCCATAACTTAAAAACTCCTTTCCACAGTGTTCACATACTAATTTGTAGTAGGCTTGTTTGTTAACTTGATCTAAATGAGAATTCCAATATTGATTTCTGCATTTATCACAACAAAACTTTTTATTTTTCTTTCCTTTAGTGGTAGTAAGAGTCTTACCACAATTCAAACATTTAATTGATTTAGGCATCATATTTTTATGTCTTTTGAAATAAGATTTGATTGTTTCAAGCTTAATACCAGTAATCTTTGATATTTCTGTAGGCATAATACCTTGAGCTCTTAATTTTCTTATTTCAATACGTTCTTTATCAGTCATAACCTTAAAATTCCTCCTTTTTATTGCGTTATTTCGCGATTTTATAGTTTGTTGGTTAATTTATTGCTACAGCTATAACAAGTGGTTTAACGGCGTTTATTGGGCCTTTGATTATTGGAATTTAGTATTTAATGGATAGGGGGATATACCCCCTTTGAATTCGCAATTTTTTGCGTGAAACCCCACCCCGGTGTCCAAATGAATAGTTGTAGAGATTTAGATCCCCCTACCCCCCTAGAAACTAGATAGAGTAGAGGGAATGGTACTAAAATATTTTTTTGTGTTTATATGTGACACGTGACAAATGTGACATGAACCATTCATAACCACAATCAATGAAGCCATCGTGCTCTTGAAGTTCTCTATCAACAGCAGTGATGATTTTAGAATTAATATGGTAAGCAATGTATTCAAGTCCATTGACTACTTGCCAAATATCATCTGCTGGAATCATGTCAACATTGTATAGTACAAAGCCATCATCTTGGATTAAATTAGCTCTAAGTATGACACTATCGTCATTTGATGTTAGTAAATTAACTTCTATTGTGAATCTATCATTGATTTTATAAGTGAAATCACTATTATATTTAAATTTGTTTTCGTGGTAGGTTTTAAGCACCTCCCAAGCTTTATATTTTTTATTATGGTATATCATTTTATTTTTCCTCCTTGTTATTTTGATTAAAGATTATTGGATTAGATAAATATGATTCAGTTTTCTTGTTAGTTTGTTTAACTTGAATGTATCCATATTCAACTAATCGATTTAGAACAGGTGTTAGAGATTCAACAGTTTTAAAGGATCTACTTGCTCGAAGGATATCCCTTTTGCTGAATTCATAAAAACCATTCTTTTTAATATTTGATAGCACATATTCAGCTTGTTTATTGATTGGATCAATTCCCATAAGTGAATAAGATGCTTTTGCATGTTCGATGTAATATCTACCAATTAAGATAGCGTTAGCCATATCGTCTTTAGATACAACTAATGGTGGTGTTATATCAAAGAAAGGATTAAACTGATCCTTATTAAATCTTGCTAGTAGGGCAGATATACGAAGTACATTACCTACAAGCTTTCCTCTCCAAGTTTTTATTTCCGTATTTTCACCCATGATTTTTTCGTTCTCATCATGGAATGCTTCAAATAAAGAACTTGCTTCACTGCTTAATCTAACAATTTGGTTATCAATAAGATTTTCTTCCTCATTTAATACATCTTTGATTTTCATATCGTAGAGTCTTGAAACCTCTGGTGGAATAGGAGAAGTATGAAACTTTCTTTTTCCAATTAGGGATTCAGGTAGTGCATATAAGAATCTCGTTGTTAAGCCTTTACCTTCAAAAGTTGAATTACTTATAAGCTGAGATAATACTGAAGGTTGCACTGAAAGAAGTATGGTTAGTGCTGGCTTTTGAATTAGTTCTGATGGACGGCCAATTCTATCGACTCTAATTGTGTCTCCTGAATATCCTTTTAAGAACACATCGATATTTACACTCTTGTTATACATTCCAGCAAGAACATCAAAGATACCACCTTCAGTCGATATAATTGCAGTCTTGCCACCTGAATCAGATAGAATGGATGTTAGTTTTTCAGTTGTAATATCATCAACATATAATTTCTTTGGTTTTTCCTCTTTGAAGTTAGCTACCTTCTCAGCTATTTCACTTAGATCAGTTTCTGACGCTTTGCCTTTAGCATATTGAGTTTCAATAGTTTTCTTTTTACTTTCTAAAGCTGATTTACGCATACGAGAAGCTTCAAATCTTCCTGCATTTGTATTGTTGTAATTAAGCTCATACTCATTAACTGGCCTAGTCATAAAACTAATAATTGCTGATTTTCTTTCACTAGGTTCAGCAATAATTAATGTATAAAGATTAACTGGCTCATTCCAGTCAGCTTTACCATCAATACGATATCTACCTTGCATACATAAAGACATAATGGCTAAAGAAGCAGTAGCAGCCATATCAACTGGTGTTTGTGTAGTTTCCGCTACAGCAACTACATAATCTCTAATAATTTTAGGTAATGCATCTATAGGAAATGTAGGTAGCGTAGGCTTTTCAAAAGGAATAGGTGTATCCCATTTGATTTCAGCTGGCTTATTATATTCTTCAGGCTTCGTATAACTTGGATTAGTTACAACTTTAGTCTTATAGAATTTAGCAGCACTTTTCCAAATTAGATTTAATTCATCCTTTTCTAGTGGTGGATTGCATTTAGAAGATGCCTCTCTATATTTGGATTTAGATTCATCACTAATTCCATATTTCACTAGTAAAGAACAAGCAATCTTATGCATCGTTGCATTTCTTGATCCTTCTGGTATAACTTCACCAAGTTCACTAAATGCTTTTTCACTTATTACATCATCTAAAAATTTATTTAATGTAATAGTGCCTTCGTGATATTCAACTAGAGGTTCAGTTGTGCCTGTTAGAAATCTTGCTGAATCTTTGGCGTTAGGATCAATTAAAGGACAATAGTCATATAATCTTTCCTTTAGTGCTTTATAGTCATCAGCATTAGTTATTTCATCAATTAAGAAGATGACATGAAATCTAGGACGAGGTCCGTATTCGGTTTTTCCTTTTCCTACTTTAGGTTTCATATGTGATTTAGAATAATGAACTAAATAAGGAACACCACTAAACATTTCTTTAATAGAAGTAGATGTAACCCAGTCATCTGGATTATTTGAATGGTCATTATCAAAATCTACACCAACACAATTAGAAGAAATGAAGTTATCGATTGATCTATAATTATCCTTATATTTCGCACACACGTAATCATGTGATACAGCCTTCTTTAATGATTCGATATCAGTAACTTCGACCTCATTGGGATAAAGACAGTTGTTATATTGTTGAATGCAGTTAGAATAATAGATTTTAAATGGCATATTCATTACTTCCCACCTTCTTTATTAGAACTATTTTCTTTTAACCATCTCTTGAACTCATCAATAGGAATGATGATTCTTGTCCCAATTCTTATTGAAGGGAATCCAGGAGTCTTAGTTAGTTCATATGCTTTAGGAACTGAGATACCAAGTTGGTTTGCTAGTTCTTGAACACTAATAGTTTGTTTTTCCATTTTGTTTTCCTCCATAATTTAGATTTGAATTCAAGAGACTTAAGGACTTACCCAATTTAGAATCACAATAATTTCTAATCGTTAAACAAGCAATTGGGTGAAACCTGATTAAACGGCTATCAATTAAATGAAACTAAAATTCGTTGAATCTCTTGTTTTCGATACCATTTTAATATATAATGTAACGAAAGAGAACGCTTCAAAACGTGACATAAAATGTGACAGTTATGGTGGTGATAAAATGGCATATATAAAAAAGAAAAAAATCACCTTTCCAAAGGCTAATAATCAACATTTAGGCTTAGTTGATATTGGCGGTGTAGGTGAAATTGTTTATAAAGTTGTTAAGTTCAAAGATTATGATTATGATGACCAAGCTAACATCGTTGATAAAGGAATAAAAGGAAAAATAATATATCCATTAGATCCTTATGAAGCACCAAATTTAGATACTGATTTAGGTTTGACTGGTAAAAAGTTAATTGTGTCTTTATGTAATTTAGCAGAAGAAATCAATTTTAAAGAATATCATAATGATGTAGAAGTAGCATCCTTAGTAATGAATTGGTGCAAAGAATATTTTCATCCTTATAATATTGAATCGTTATATGAAAAATATAGAGAACTTGAAAGAGGGGAAAATGATAGAAAATATTATCAAGAATGGACAGATGGTGTATTTAATTTGAATACTTTCATTGATGATTTGGCACAGCTTTACAGCGTATTTACTTATATATATGCTTTTTTAGAGTGTCTAAATGGTAATCCTGAATTTGCACTTAATTATGATAAAAGTGGTCATTACTTCCATACAGTTCCCTGGTTTGCTGATTACATGGCTAGAATTGATGTTGAAAAATATGATATCGATCCTAGCTGGGATGATATTACTAGAGCAATAAAAGACTCAGAACATTCTAAGATGCATTTGAATACAAAAGAAGAATTTAGAAAAGCAGTAGTAGCAGATAAAGCTAATATTTATAAAAAAATAGAGAATATGATTCCAGAGATTAAAATAAGATTAAACTATGATATTGATAGAAAAAAATGTGAGTTAGTTGCAAATGTAGAATCTATATTTGATATTTGTTACTACAGTATTGCTAGATTACTTGCTGCTAATGCACCAAGCGAAGATCCTAATACTGATAAATATAGCGTCTACGATTTGGGTGAGTCAGTTTCATTTTGTGAAGTGTGTGGAAGGATGTATATAAAGAGTGGCAACAATCAAAAGTGCTGTGGCGATGAAGCTTGTATAAGAACTATCAATAGGAAAAGACAGGCTAGACATAGACAAAAACTAAAAGAAAATAAATGAATTAAGAGTCTTCTGATTATGAGCATGTAACTTATTTGTGATAAAATACATCTCAAACGGAAGACTTTTATTGTGTTTTTAAAAAATATATGATATACTTATACTAAGTGATTATGTCTGGAGGAATAAAAATGAATAAAAAGGTATATTCATCTGCGATTAAAAAGACCCCTTTTGAGTATTTACCTTCTAAAATCATTGCTAAAATGATTCAAAATGGTCTTCTTTATGAAGAAGCTTTTGACAGATGTGTAAATCAAAATGAGTTAAATGTTGTGTCTGATGAAAGACGAAAAGAAATATTTAATGTCTGTTATGATAGACTAGTAAATTTAGATAATACATTATTAAAGGAATTTATTGATGGAAGTATATCTACAAGTAAATTTATTTTGGTATATGCTATTACTTCGAATGATCCATTATTTCTTGAATTTCTTTTAATACAATATAGAGATACTTTATTAGGAAATAAGAAATATATCTCAATAAGTGATTTTGATGATTTCTTTAATTTGATGAAAGAAAAAAATGCAGTAGTTGCAAAATGGACTGATACAACATTGAAGCAGCTTGCTGGTGGTTATAGAAACATATTAGTAGAATCAGGGCTTGGTGAAAGAATAAAGAAAAATATTTATTCTAGAAATGTTATTGTGAGTCCTAACGTGATTAAAAGAATAGAAAATATAGGTGATAAAGCCTTTTTACAAGCTGTGTTAGGAGTGAAATAATGGAAAACGAAAGATCATTAACTGAAAGATTTGCTGCTATTGAATCTAAATTAGCTGATTCAAAGGTATTACTAGAATTAGGAAAAGCGAATGAATTACCATTCTTTATATTTGATTATGATCCTAAACAAGAATTAATCGTTAGAGATGAAGTTAAAAAGTTGAAGAAAAATAATCCAAATATTCAAGAGTTTGATTTGTTTGAAATGGTTGTAGAATTCTTAAAAAAAGAAGGATACTTAGATACAGTAAAAGAATACGAGACACAATATGATTCAAATATATTATTGAGTCAATTGTTTCAACCATTTTTATCACTCGAAGAAGATAATAATCCTGTGATGCAATATTTTATTGATAATGTAAAAGATGATGGGAATCACATTGTATTAATAACTGGTGTTGGAAAGGTTTATCCAATAATTAGAAGCCATACAATACTAAATAAATTACAACCAGTGATAAAGAAAAATCCAGTGGTTATGATGTACCCTGGAAGATATGATTTAAATAATTCAATGTGCCTAAGATTGTTTGATAGATTAGGCGACGATAATTACTATAGAGCCTTCCCATTAGAGGAAAGAATGACTAGGAGGTAAATAACTATGATGAAAATAGAAAAATTATTTAAGAAAGATATAAATCGTGATATTCAAGGTGTCGTTACTATTGGTAATGAAGAAGAATCAAGAAAAAAACAAGAGCTAGAAGAATATGTTTGTACTCAAGAAGTAATTAAAAACTTTAGAACATTCTTCAGTGCATATAAAAAATCTATAAGCCAACCAACTGAACAAGTTGGATCATGGATTACAGGTTTCTTTGGTTCTGGTAAATCTCACTTCTTAAAAATATTAGGTTATTTACTTTCTAATGAAATTGTTGATGGAAAGCATGCAGTTGAATATTTCGATGAAAAAATAAAAGATGAAATGATTAAAGCTGATATGCAATTATCTGCTAATCAAAATAATTTAGTCGTTTTATTTAATATTGATGCAAAAGCAAAATCTGATGCTAAAAACAAAAATGTTTCTATTATGGAGACTATGCTAGGAGCATTTAATGAGAAATTAGGATATTTTGGTGTTACTCCTTGGCTTGCTGAGTTTGAAAGAAATCTTGATAATGAAGGACTTTACGATTCTTTTAAAGAAAAGTTTTCTCAAAAAACTGGAAAAGTGTGGATTGATTCAAGAAGAGTAGCATTAATTTTTACAGATAAGATTGCAGAAGTATTATCTGAATTAAAAGGCATTTCTATGGAATCTGCTAAAGCATATATTCAAGATGCTCAAAAGAATTATTCATTAAGCATTGAAGAGTTTTCTAGAATTGTTGCTGAATACATTAAAAAGACTGGAAGAAGAGTAGTATTCCTAATTGATGAAGTTGGTCAATTTATTGGAACACGTGGTGAATTGATGCTTGGACTTCAAACAGTTGAAGAAGAATTAGGAAAAGCATGTAAAGGAAAAGCATGGATTGTTGTTACATCACAACAAGAAATCAAGGAATTAGTTGAAAGTGCTAATAGAAATGCACAAAATGACTTTTCAAAAATTCAAGGTAGATTCCCTGTAAGATTAATGATGTCATCATCAAATGCTGATGAAGTTATTAAAAAAAGATTATTGGATAAAACTGATGATTCAGCAAATATTTTAGGTGCTTTATACACTGAAAATAAAGATAGATTAAATAATTTATTAATATTCCCACAAAAGCCAAAATGGACTGGTTATGAAAATGAAAAACAATTTATAGATTGTTATCCATTTGTAAATTATCAATTTGAATTGCTTCAATTAACATTCACAGCAATAAGAGAAAGTGGTATGTCAGAAGGTAAGCACATTTCTTCTGGTGAAAGAAGTTTAATGAATGCTTTCCAAAAGAGTGCTATTTCTAAGAAGGATAGAGAAATTGGTGAGTTAATACCATTTAATGCTTTCTATGAAACTATTGAAGAATTCATGGATCATGACATTAAAAAGATTTTTGCTAGTGCAGAAAGAAGACTATCTAATCCGTTTGATATTGAAGTTTTAAAAGTGTTGTTTATGCTTAAGAACGTTAAAGATATGGAACCAACACTAGAAAGAATATCTACTTTAATGGTTACTCATATTAATCAAGATAAGAAAGAATTAAAAGATAGAATTAAAGAATCTTTAGAAAGACTTATTGGTGAAACACTAGCTCAAAAGAATGGTGAAAGATACGAATTCTTAACAAACAAAGAGCAAGATGTTAATAGAGAGATAAATAAAGCTCAATATTCTACATCTGAAGTAATCAATAAGATTAGAGAAATTATCTTTGATAATGTTGTTGAAATTGGTAATAAATTCACATATGGTAAATACCAATTCAGCTTAAATCGTTATGTTGACGATAATATTCAAGGAACTGATTCACAAGATAACCTTACAATAAAGATTTATACTCCTTGGACTAAAAATGAAAAGGATTTAAGAGTTGAATCCATGTCTGGCGCTTTAGTTGTTGATTTAACTAATGGTGCATATCTTGAAGAATTAATCCAAGCTAATAGAATTCAAACTTTCGATAGAAACAATGCTTCTGGTGCTGATTCAGTATTAATCGATATTTTAACAAAGAAGAGAGCTGAAGCAGAAGAAAGAATTAAGAGAGCAGAAAAGAATATCCGTTCATCAATTGAAGACTGTTCAATTTATCAAAATGGCTCTGAAATTGTATCTTCTAGTAAAGATGCAAAGAAACGTATATTAGAAGGTTTAGAAAAAGTATTAAAGAACAAATATCATAAGATTGATTATGTTAAGACTTTTATAAATAAAGCTGAAGATATCTCAGTTATTTTAAGAAATCAACAACAAAGCATGTTTGATGATATTTTCTCAACTGATTCTAATGGCTTAGCCTTAAAAGAAGTGTTTGATTTTATCAAAGATGAAAAAACATGGCAAAGAAAAGTTACTATGTCTTCATTAACTACTAAGTTTGGCAAAGCTCCATTTGGATATAGAGCAAATGATGTTAGAGGTTTAGTTGCAACATTATTACATGCAGAAAAATTAAAATCAAAGATTTCTGACCAATTACAAAATATTCATTCTCAAAACTTTATCTGGGAATTCTCTCATGGCTCACAAGATGAAAGAATTGTTATTGAGATTCAAACAGAAGTTGATCCACAAATCTTAATGAAAGTTAAGAGAGTTATGAAGGATGCATTTGATGTAACTATAAATAATAAAGAAAATGATTTGAGAGATGAATCTTTGCAATTCTTTAAGGCAAAGATTGATGATTTAAGAAAAATATCTTATGGCCAACAAGGTCAATATCCAGGCAAATCACTAGTAGAAGAAATGTTATCAGTATTTGCTACTATAACAGCTTCTAGTGATTCTGAAACGGTGTTTAATAAAATCATTTCTAAAGAGAATGACTTGAATAGATTTGGTGGAAAGATTGATTCTATAATTGCTTTTTATAATCAAGCTGGTTCACAAATGAAAACTTGGAATGCAGCAAAAGACATTTATAGTTATTATCGTGAAAATCAATTATTTATTCCTGAACTTGAAGATATGAGTGATTTAATTGGTGAAATTACTGATATTTTAGGTATGGATGAACCATTCAATTCTATTGCTAAACTTGGAACATTAGTACAACAAGCAAATGAAATAAAGAATGGATTATTAGGAAAGAAAGTTGAGATTGCAAAGAAGACAATTAATGATTCACTTGATTTAATAACAAAAGAATATAGTGAAGCAATGAATAAGACATATTCTAAAGAAGAAACAAAAGAATCAATTGAAACATTATATCAATCAGAAAAGACTTTATATAGCAATCTACTTGGAATGCTAGATACATTTGATAAAATTTCATCATCTGAAATGAAAGCTGTACAAGAAGTAAATACTTTTAGAACAGAACTTGCAAAGATAATAGCAAAAGATGGTGGAGTTGCTCCAACTAAGAAGGTAAATGTTAAAGCATCTAACTTAATTCCAGTTGCTAATAGAAAGATTACATCAAAAGATGATATCGACCATTTGGTTGAGAATATAAAAACACACTTAGAATCATTACTTAAGGATAATGAAGAAGTAGACATCGATTAGGAGGGCTTTTAGATGAATAAGAAAGCTTTACTTGAATATGCATTATTTGCAAGAAAAGAATTAGAAACGCAAATAGCATTATCATTAAATAAATTAGGCATATATAAAGACCATATAACCAAAGCAAATGTTGTAGGTGACTTTACTATTATTGAAGGAACACAAGAAACATTTCCAAAAAGAGTATATGAATTAAGAAAAAGCATTGTTGAAAATGAATTTCATTTAAAAAATCAAAAATTTGATAATGTTGTAGAAGAATTTGCATATACTTGGTTTAACAGAATTATTGCTATTAGATTCATGGAAGTTCATGATTATTTTCCTCATGGATTTAGAGTTCTAACATCTAGAGATGGCGCTTATGAACCTGAAATTATGAAAAATCTTCCTTATGTTTTAGAGGAATTAGATTTAAAGGAATCTGTTATTAGATCTTTAAAGGAACAAAATAAGACTGAAGAATTATATCGTTATGTGTTATTTAAGCAATGTAATAGGTTGTCAAAAGTATTCCCTGATCTATTTAGTATGGGTGAAGAATACTTGGAATTATTGCTTCCTAATAATTTATTATCTCCAGATTCTATTATTAGAAAGATTGAATCTATTCCAGAAGAAGATTTCTTAAATGATGTCGAAATAGTGGGATGGCTATATCAATTTTATAATTCAGTTAAAAAGGATCAGGTATTTGCATCTAAAGAAACAATTACTAAAGATACATTACCAGCTGTAACTCAGTTATTTACTCCTGACTGGATCGTTAGATATATGGCTGAAAATTCAGTTGGTAGAGTTTGGATGGAATCCTATCCAAATTCCTCTTTAAGAAGTGATTTAAAGTATTATGTTGATGATGCCAAGCAAGATGATGAAACAAATAAGAAACTAGAAGAAATTAAATATAAGAACGTTGATCCTGAAAAAATCAAAGTTATAGAGCCATGCAGTGGTAGCGGACATATTTTAGTGTATGTATTTGATTTAATTTATAAGATGTATATTGAAAAAGGATATAATACAAAAGATATTCCAGCTTTAATTCTAAAGAATAATTTATTTGGATTAGATGTCGATAAAAGAGCTGCACAATTAGCACAGTTCTCTTTAATTATGAAAGCTAGATCTATTGATAATAGATTCTTTAATGAAGATAGATTTGTAAGACCTAGAGTATTCGAAATTATTGATAGCACAACGCTAACTAACAGTAATTATAAGGAGAGTATGAAATCACTTCATTTTAGTGATGCCTCAATCAAAATTGCAGAATATTTAGACAAAGAATTTGAACATGCTAAGGTAATTGGATCATTACTGCAATTAGAGCAAAAAGACTATGCTGTTTTGATGGATGATATTAAGAGATGTAGAGAAGTTGAAACTCCAAACTTACTTGAATATCCATTCTTTTATGAAGGTATTAATTGTCTTAAACAATTGGTTCGTTTAGCAATGACTTTAACAAAAAAATATGATGTCATGATAACTAATCCACCATACATTGGATTATCAACTTTAGAGGCTTTTCCTAAAAAATATTTAGGGGATAGATATCCAAATAGCAAGACTGATATGTTTGCTATGTTCATGGAAACTAATTTTGTTAAGAAAAACGGCTTTTTAGCAATGATTAATATGCATAGTTGGATGTTCTTATCAAGTTATGAAAAATTGAGAAAGCATATAATCCAAACTCAATGTATCTATAATATGTTGCATCTAGGAGCACATGCATTTGAAACAATTGGTGGAGAGGTAGTTCAAACTACATCATTCGTAATTAGAAATTGTGCAATTCCATCAAATGGTGTGTATTTCCGCTTAGTCGACGAAAAAGACAAAGAAGCAGCATTTCTTGCGGGGGGGGGGTATAACAATGAACCTTAGTGTTTATGATACACTTCCAAGCAATATTATCGCATATTGGGTAAGTGAAAATTTTGTTAATATATTTAAAAAAGCTGTTGCTTTAATAAATTATGGAGAACCAAGACAAGGTTTGGCAACATCAGATAACAATAGATTTTTGAGAGAATGGTTTGAGGTTGACATTAACAATGAATGCTTTGAAGCCACAGATTCTATTTATGCTGTTTATACCGGAAAAAAATGGTTTCCATATAACAAGGGTGGCGAATTTAGAAAATGGTATGGTAATCAAGAACATGTAGTTAATTGGTATTCTGATGGAAAAGAAATAAGAGCTGTTTCAAAAAATGGAAAGATTGCATCTAGAGTACAAAATTCTCAATTTTATTTTAACGAGAGTTTAAGTTGGTCAAAAATCTCTGGTGGGAATATATCTTTTAGATATTATCCAAAAGGATTTTTGTTTGATGTTGCTGGATGCTCATTGTTTATAGATGATGATAGTTTAAGAAACTATATTTTTGGAATTATTAATACGAATCTTATTTCGTATATCCTTAATGCCTTATCACCAACGTTAAATTATGAAGTGGGGCAAATATCCTCAATTCCAATTATTAGAAATGAAGAAAAAGAAAAAGATGTTTTAAAAATTGTAAAGAGTAATATAAAGACCAGTTCGAATGATTGGGATGAATTTGAAACATCATGGAACTTTAAAAAACATCCATTAATATAAGAGGAGGAATATAGATGGGCATAAGATATGAGGCAAATTTAGATGATTTTGCTAAAATACCAAACTTTACAATAGCATACTGGATAAGTAATAACTTTTTAAAGAACTTTTCTAGAGGTGTCAGATTTGATTCTTTTGGTGAACCTAAGTCAGGTGTAATGACAGGTGATGATAATAAATTTATTCGACTTTGGTATGAAATTAATAATTGTAAATTTGGATTAGGAATGTCTAATTATAATGATATGATTTTATCAAATAAGAAATGGTTTCCTGTTACACGTGGCGGTGAATTTAGGAAATGGTATGGAAACTTGGCTGAAGTTGTCAATTTCGAGAATAATGCTTATGAGATTAAACATAATGGTAAGAATTTTAGATTAAGGGACCCTCAATTCTATTTTAAAGAAGGGATAACATGGACAATGATTTCATCAAATAGTCTTTCAGTTAGAATTGTTGATGAAGGAATTTTATTTGGTAATGGTGGCCCAACATCTTTTGTTGATTCACACCTTCTTTATTTGCTAGCATTATTAAATAGTAAAATTGCTAACGCATACACTAAAGTTTTTAATCCGACCATTAATACGGTTATCAGTGATATTTGTTCAATTCCTGTCATTATCGATAATGAAAAAGAAATAGATGACTTAAGTGCTAATTCTACTACCAAATCAAAAGAAGATTGGGATTCATTTGAAACTTCATGGGATTTCAAAAAGCATCCATTGATTTAGGAGGTAATTCAAATGGGAATTAAATTAGAAGATAAATATAAAGCGTGGGAAGAAGAATGTAGACAACGTTTTGATACCCTTAAACATAATGAAGAAGAATTAAATAAAATTTTTATTGATATTTATGGTCTTCAAGATGAATTAACTCCTGAAGTTGCTGATAAAGATGTAACTGTAAGACTTGCTGATAAGGAAAGAGAAATTAAATCTTTAATATCTTATTTTATTGGTTGCATTATGGGTAGATACTCTTTAGAACAAGAAGGCCTAATCTATGCTGGTGGTACCTTTGATGCGTCTAAATATGGTGATTATGTTGATGCAGATGGTGTTGTTCCTATTTATAGATTCGTAGGAATTGAAGATGGATTAACTACAGGAATTTGTAATATGGTAAAGCGTGTGTATGGTGACACTTACTATAAAGAAAATCTTGATTTTATTGCTGAAGCTTTAGGCAGAAAACCTGAAGAAGGTGCTGAAGAAGCTATAAATCGATATTTAAATGATGGTTTTTATGATGACCATGTAAAGATTTATCAAAAAAGACCAATCTATTGGATGCTATCAAGCGGTAAACAAGGAGCATTCAAATGCTTAATTTATTTACATAGATACAATAAAAACACATTAGCTTTAATTAACACAAAATATTTCTTACCAAGAACTGCAATGTATAAAGCTGAAAGAGAAAGATTAGAATTTAAATTAGTTAATGCTGATATTAGAGAAAAGAAAAAAATAGAAAAAGAATTAGCTGTTATTGAGGCATGTGAAGAAGAACTTCTTGAATATGGACAAGTATTAGACCATATGGCTAATCAATTCATTGATATTGATTTAGATGATGGTGTTAAGGTTAATTATGTTAAATTCCAAGGAGTTGAACTTGAAGTCAATGGAGCTAGAATCAAAAAGAACTTATTAGTTCCATTTGGATTAGAAGATAAAAAGAAGTAGGAGGTTTAAAAAATGGATAATAGTAGTTATCAAGAGGCAAGATTACAACTTATTAAAATGTTTAATAAACCTTCTGATTTTAGACATATTATCTTTTGGTATGATCCTAATGGTGATTTTCTAGATGATATAAAGGCTGATAGTTTTGATGAAGCCAAAATTGTCGTTTACGAAAATAATCCATTTACAATTAAGACTTTACTTGAAATAGAAGATACTACATCAAATTATTTGGTATATTTTCCATGTAATAGGCCAAAAGATATCGAGAATTGGTTATTAGATACATTACTATATTCAGATGAATATTATGCTGATATGGTTGCTTTAACCATGAGAAAATTAGGACTTGAATCATCTAAGTTAAGAGATGTAATTCAAAGTCATTTATCATTCTTTGATAATAAAGATAGAATTAATCAATTAAGTAAAAGAATCGATATAAATGATGAGACTAAGCCAAACGATTTTGAAATGGCTATGATGGCATCATTAGTCAAAGCTGAATATGATAAAATCGATTACATTTTAAAAGAATTAATCTTTGATTATGATAATGGTAAAAAGTATAAAGATTTAGAAAAATTTAATTTCAAGAATCTTTTATGGGATTTGATTGGTGAGCAATATTGCTATAGTGATGAAGAAAAGATTGAAAACCTGATTAAATCTTTCTTAGTTACATCAGTTAATCAAAATAAGTCATTAATTATAGATACACCTGTATGGAAAAATCTAATTATTAAGAATTCAAGCGAAGCTTGTTGCTATTTTGTTAATGAAATATTAAAGAAGGATAAGAGATATTCTGATTTACAAGAAGAAATCGCTAGTGTTCTTAGAATAGAAGATTTAATTAAGTCAAAAGGTATCGATTCTATAAAATCGTCAGATGAATTTAAAGTGTTCGATAGATATATCATAAATACAATTGTTAAATCTTTAATTGATGGTTCATATGATTTTGATTTTTATTTAAAAGTAATCAATGATTATCGTTTAACTACAAGATGGTATGATGAATATATAAATGAGTATGAATTTTTAAGATATTCTATTCTTCTTAAGAAAACATCTGATATGGTTATTGAACATGATTTGATGCCTCAAGACTATGTCCATAAATATTGTGATTCATATTATTTAGTTGATAATTATTATCGTCATGCTATAAGCGAATATTCAAAAATTAATGAACCAACAGATAATGAAACTAAATTAATTGAAGATATTGATAATACTTATGAAAATAAATTCTTGTCTAGAATAGGTGGAGAATTTTCAAAAGCACTAAAGAAAATTGAACCTAATTATGATTTTGGCTCAATAGAATTATCTAAATATTTCTTCAAGAATAGAATGAATAGATTAGCTAAAAAGCAATTCGTTATTATCTCAGATGCTTTAAGATATGAAGTGGCAGTTGATTTAGTTAATGAACTTAATAGATATGAAAAGTTTAATGGTCAAGCTAAACTTGAACATCAAATTACGACATTACCATCAATAACTATGTTTGGTATGGCATCATTATTACCAAACGAAAAAATAAGTTATGATAACAAACAAGTATATGTGGATGGTAAGCCTACAAATTCAACAGAAGCTAGAAACAAAATATTAAGCGATAGAAATAGTAGTTATAGCGCTATTCAATCTGAAAAGATAATGGCTATGACTAGAGATGAACTTCGTGAATATATGAATGATAAGACTGTTGTTTATATTTATCATGATGTAATTGATAATGCTGGCGAGCATGAATTTGGTGTGTTTGAAGCTTGTGAAAAAGCAATTAGTGAATTAGTAGATTTGGTTAAGAAGTTATATAATACACTTCAAATTTCAAATTACATTATCACATCAGATCATGGTTTCATTTATCGAAATAAAAAGATTGATGCATCTAGTAAATATTTGTCATTTGCATCACTTGGTTTAGATGATTATTCACAAAGATATGCTGTTATTGATGATTTAACTGAATTAAGTGATTCCAATCATTTTAAGATGGATTATTTAGGTGGAAGTAATTCAAACGTATATGTTCCATATTCTTATGATTTATATCGAAAAGCTGGTGGTGGCATTCAATATATTCATGGAGGTGCATCGCTTCAAGAATTGATTACTCCGATTATTACTTTATCTGAAATGAGAAGCAGAGCTGCGGATAATACTGTAGAACCTGTTAAGGTTAGATTGAAGACAGCAACTCATAAAATAATGAATAAGTCGTTCTCACTTCAATTTGAACAATTAGAAAAGGTCGAAGGAAAGAAAGTATCTGCAACGCTTAATGTTTATTTTGTAGATGAAAATAATGAAGCAATTAGCGATAAAAAGTTATTAATTGCTAATAAGATTACTGATAATTTACAAGAAAGAACTATTGATATGAGATTCTTATTAAAGAATCAAGAATACGATAGAAATAAGAGATATTATCTAACAATTGAAAATAGCGAAACTGGTGTTGTTTTAGAGCAAATCCAATTCGTTATTGATATTGTTAAATTCAAAATGTTCTAGGAGGTAATTCAAATGGATGAACTTGATAGAAAGATATATGATTCCTTTGCAGGAAGAGTAGTAAAAAAAGGTGCCACAAAGTTAATTAAAGGATCATCAAATGTTCCTACATACGTTCTTGAATACCTTTTAGGCACATATTGTACTTCTGATGATGAAAAAGAAATTGAAAGAGGTATAGAACAAGTTAAAAAGATTCTTGCTGAAAACTACGTTAGAAATGATGAAGTTGAACTAATAAGATCTAGAATAAGGGAAAATGGTTCATACAACGTTATTGATATCGTCGATGCAAGATTTAATGAAAAACACAATGTTTATGTAGCTCATCTTCACAATATGGGAATTAGCGATGTTATAGAAGATAGCTATATAAAAGAAAATGAAAGATTATTAAGTGATGGTATTTGGTGTATTGTTGAACTTTCATATGAGTTTAATGAAGATGATGGTGGAGCATTCAAAATTAACGAAATAACTCCAATTCAAATGCCAGGGTTTGAACTTAATGAAATAATTGATGCTAGAAAGAATTTCACTAAAGAAGAATGGATAGATTTAATTATTAGAAGTTGTGGTATGGAGCCATCTTGCTTTGATGAAAGAGTTAAGTGGCATATGCTTGCAAGAATTCTTCCTATGATTGAGGCAAATATGAACTTATGTGAACTTGGACCTAGAAGTACAGGTAAATCTCATATCTATAAGGAATTGTCTCCTAACTCAATTTTGCTTTCTGGAGGTCAAACAACAGTAGCTAATCTTTTCTATAACATGAATAGAAGACAAGTTGGACTTGTTGGCATGTGGGATGTAGTTGCTTTCGATGAAGTAGCTGGTATTAATTTTAAAGATCATGATGGCGTTCAAATAATGAAGGACTACATGAATAGTGGTTCATTTGTTAGAGGTAAAGAATCTATCATTGCAAAAGCATCAATGGTTTTTGAGGGAAATATCAACCAAAGTGTTGAATCACTATTAAAAACTTCAACATTATTTGAACCATTCCCTGAAGCTATGATTGATACTGCTTTCTTGGATAGAATGCATTTCTATCTTCCTGGATGGGAAGTTCCAAAATTAAGACCAGAATTCTTTACTGATAGTTGGGGATTTATTTCAGACTATTTTGCTGAATTCTTAAGAGAAATGAGAAAGAGAAATGAATCTAGCTGTTATCATAAATATTTCAAATTAGGTAGATGCTTAAATCAAAGAGATACAATGGCAGTTAATAAAACTGTATCTGCAATGTGTAAGCTCCTATATCCTGATAATAATTATTCTAAAGAAGATATTGAAGAAATCTTAAAATATGCTTTAGAAGGAAGAAGAAGAGTTAAAGAGCAACTAAAGAAACTTGGTGGAATGGAATTTTATGACACTATGTTCTCTTATATTGATTTAGAAACTATGGAAGAAAAGTTTGTATCAGTTAAAGAACAAGGTGGAGGAAAATTAATTCCAGAAGGTAATTCTAGTGCTGGTACTGTATACGCAATTTGTAATAGTAGCTCAATGATTGGTGTAGCTAGAATTGAATGTTCTTTGAATGAAAAAGGTAGTGGAAAGTTTGATGTTACTGGTTTGGGCAATTCTAAGGAATTGAAAGAATCAGTTAAGACAGCACAAAACTACTTTAGAGCTAACGCTAAACATATTAGTCAAACCATTTCATTAGATCAAAAAGATTATTTGACTCATGTAGAAGACTGCATGGGCATTGGAATTGATTCATCATTAAGTTTAGCTACTTATGTCTCATACATTAGTGCAGCATTAGGCAGACCATTAGCTGCTCAACTTATGGTATTAGGTTCTATGAGCATTGGTGGAACTGTAAATAAGGTAGATGACTTAGCTAATGCACTTCAAGTATGTTTCGATGCTGGTGCTAAAAAGATTTTATTACCTATGAGTAGTGCAGCTGATATTGCAACTGTACCAGCTGATTTATTTGCTAAATTCCAAATTAGTTTTTACAGTAGTCCTGAAGATGCAGCTGTAAAAGCATTAGGCATTGAGTAGTTAATATAAAAAGGGAGGAAAGGCAATTTGAGTGGATTCTTAGATTTTATTTCTAACTTTATAGAGATTACCGGCAATTCGACGGCAGATTCAATAATCCTTACTATTATAGGCTTAATTGCCTTTCTAGTAGCTTTCGGATTTGTAGGTATGATATTTGATGCTCTAGGTATTTATGATTCCGATTTAATGAGTGATACTCATTGGATAGTTAGAGTGATTGTATTTCTAGGGCTTTCTTTTATATGCATAGAAATTGCTAAATTTATTAAATGGTTATTTAGTTTTCAGTGGTGGATTTATCTTATTGCAGGAATAGTTCTTATAGGAATAATAATTCTTTTGTTTGTAATAAAACATAGGATTATGAAGAAAAAATCAGTAGTTTCTAAAAATGAAAAAGTAGAAGAAGTACCAGAAACTACTGAAAAAACAAAAGAAGAAATAGTTACAATCGATAAAGATCATTGTCCTAGATGTGGCGGATTGCTTGTTAAACGTCATGGCCCATATGGCAATTTTTATGGATGTGAAAACTTTCCAATTAATAATTGTAGATATACAAGAAAGTTTAAATAAGGTGGGGATGGTATGTTACTTACAGGTGAACATTTTTTAGAATTAGTTAAAAAGAATAAGAAATTATCAGAGACTATCATTCCAGAACTTATACATAGATTGGTTAGGGAAACAATTAATAGTGGTGCATATACACATTTCCCAGCAAATGATGATGTGTTTACTCCCGGTTTTGATGGTGTTATTACAGGAAATACTATAGAGCATCGTTTTCTTCCACTTGGGAATCTTTTCTTTGAAATGGGTGCAAAAAAGGATTGTTATAAAGGTATAACTAAGATTGATAGCGATTATCAGAAGAGGAAAAACGATGAATCTATAACTGATAAAAATAAGTTTACTTACATCGCAATAACGACAAGTATATTAGACGCTAAAGACAAACAAGTAAAATGCAACGAGTATATAAAAGATAATATATTTAAAAGTGTTTTAATAGTTGATGCAATAGATATTACAAGTTGGATGGAAGAACATATAAATATTTGCATTTGGTTTTTGCAAAAATATGGTGAAAAAATTGACGATTATGATGTTGTCTTGGTTTCGGATGAGTGGAATAGGATATCAAAGGCAACGAAACCTAATCTTAGTAATGAAATATTCATTGCAGGAAATGAAGGTAATTCTAAAAAAATAATTCAAGATTTGAAAGATAGTCAAGGCAATAAAATATTTACTATTTCCTCTGAGCATTATGGAAGAGAATTTGCATATGCTTTTTGTATTTCAGCAATAATAGCATCTGATTTTACTGGTTTGATTGAAAGAGCAATTGTTGTAAACAGCCAAGCGGGTATGAATTATGTTAATGCTTTTTGCAAGGGAAAAATAGTTTTAGTCAATTTCAGTTGCCAAGATGATAGATTCGCGATTGAGTTGAATAATACATATATCTTCTTTGATACTTTATTTGATGTTGATATTGAATTAAACATGATCCAGCGAAACATATTTGAAAAAGAAGTTGTTAAGTTGGGATATTCTGAATCTGAAGCATCGAGAATATCTTTTATAGTGGATTATAATGTACTTGCTTTAAGAAGACTAATGACAAAAATTCCATCAATTAAAATTCCGCTTTGGAGCAAAAATCATAACAAATATGAGTTAATTCCTTTACTGCTATTAGGGGAAATTAACATGGATAAGATTTGTGATTTAGAATTTCTTAAGTCTATTATTGGAGACGATGTTGATTCATATACTGAGAAACTAAATTTATGGTCTGAAATGAATCAGTCTCCTATTTTAAAATATGAAAACATTTATAGAATTTGTTCTAGAAAAGAGTGCTTTGATTTTTTGCAAGTGGATATTTTTTCATTAAAAGTAAAATCACTTGAAGACAAAATGATATCAGTGTTATCAGAAATAAATCAAAAGTATAAGCAAGAAAACGATAAATGGTATATTAATGATGGCTCATATAAATGGCGAGATCGATTAATTAACAATGTTCTAGATGGTTTCATAATTTTGAGCGATAAAAATAAAAGGAATCAGCTTCATTTTGATTCTTTTGTTGAAAAAATATTTGATAAGATTTATGGTAACTATGAACTTTCATTAACACTTTCTCATCATTTTAAAAAACTATGTGAATTATCTCCTCACTCATATATATCCTTTTTACGCAAATCAGTTACATCTGATAAAGAGAATTTTGAAAAATTTATAAAAACAACAGCTCCTGGTTTACTGATGAGTAATAACTATGTCAATTATGTATTATATGCTTTGGAAAATGTATTAAGACAAGAAAATTGTGTTTTAACGGGATTTGAAACATTGTTAGATATGTATTATTTGTTTCCTGATGATAAGGCTTTATTAGAAGAAGTTATAAAGTATTTATCTCCTGTTGCTACTATGACTGGTTTACTTAAGATGCCATTTTATGAAAAAATTGATTTCTTTTTTAGATACATAGAAAATAAAGATTATGATAAAACCTTTAAAATTGTGGACAAATTATATAAAAATGACAACAATTCAGTTATGATTGGTGTTTCACCTTCATATAGGAATTATGATGGAAAAGAAATAAAAGTAACATACCAGGAAATTTTTGATATGAAAAGCAAGGCGTTTAATTGGTTGGTAGAAAATGAAAAAGATTCCAATGAATTGATTCAGACATTAAAAAATCTTTTAAAAAATATTCATAGTCTACCTTTTGAAAATATCAATAATCAGTTGAACGTTGTTAAAGGTAAACTAATTGATTCAGATGATGACGTTAAGCTAAAAGCTTACCACGAAATATTAAGAACAAGAGAAAATATTTTAAAGTACAACAATTGGAAATACTTAATGAATTATATTCCGGTATTTGATGATTTTTTAAACTCTATTGAGCCATCTGAAAGATATATTTATATTAAGTCAGTTTTAATTGATGATAATTATCCATTATTAGATCCTCCATCATTAGAAGACTCTGATTGGCATGAAAAGACAATGCAACTGCGTGAACAAGTGAAGAAGGATTTATTAAAGGAAATTGTTGAAAAAGAGGGGCAAAAAGTTATCGAGCGCATAATTAAGGATTGTACGAATAATAGTTCGATGATATGGAACTTAATTTATGATATATCTGAAAATCATGCCAGGGATTTTAAAATAATATTAGATTGTAAATTAAATATAGGTATTAGATTTTATTTAAGATGTATGAATGAAAAAGAACTGGACTTTGTTCTAAATGAATATGAGAACGAAGAATTGGTTTTGCAAAATCTACCTTATTCAAAAAAAATATACACCTGAGTAGATGGAAAACAAAAAGAAAAAGAATATTGGAAACATCAATATTTTGATAAGACTAATGATTCTGATTTTGAATACCTTTTTACAAGTTTATAAATTTTGCACCAGAAAAGTTAATTAGTACATTTTCATATTTTGTCGAATTAGATTATGATCATAGCATAAAACTACTAAATGCAATTTCAAATTTAATTGATGACGAATCAAATAAAGGAATATTTTTTGAGGAGATTTATTCTATTCAAGATTTTGTTAAAAAAATGGATCAAAAGTATTATACAAATGAGTTGTCTTTATGTGAATTTAAATTACTTTCAGTATTGAAAAGTGGAATTGAAGACTATCCTATGGGAATTAAAAAGTATTTTTTGGATCATCCAGATGAATTGGGTAAACTTTTGATTCAACTCCATGAACAAAAAGATTCACTACCATCTGGAAGCATGGGACAAAAAATATTATTTGAAGCTATATTTTCTTTTGGCGGAGGATGTTATATACCAAGTGAATATATTGTTCAAAGACGTTCAGATATTAAAAAGTGGGTTAACGAAGTATTATTAATTAGTAAAGATAAGGATACTGAAACAAAAAAATTAATAAAATACGCAATTATAAATACATTAGCAACTTGTCCTAAGCAAATTTCTGAGGATATATGGCCAATAAAAGAGGTTGCTGATATTCTAGAAAATTTAGCTCTTGAAGATTTTGAAGATAAATATGAAGTCTCTAGCAGTTTTTCATCTGGATATACAAACAGAAAAGGTATTAGAAATGTAAATGATGGTACACTTGAATTTTCATTAAGTGAAGAATATAAAAAATATCAAATTTATTATCAGTTTACGCATCCTGTGACTAGCAAAGCTCTTGAATATATTTCTAGTGGCTATAATTATGAGGCAGAAACTGATAGAAAAAGAGCATATTTAGGTTATGAATAAATAATGGAGGACTCTATGGATAGATTAATCGACATATATGACGTAGAAAAAACATGCGAGTATAAAGATAATGTATATTCGGTTCGTGATAATGGATCTGTCATGAGACATCCTCAAGAAGGAAAGAAGCCTAGACCTTTAGATAATAAATGGACATTTGGAACAATTAATATTCAAAAAGGATATACCATGATTGGTTCAGAACCAGTTCACCGTATAGTTGCAACTGCATTTTTAGGCGAAGCACCAAGCAAAAGCCATGTTGTAGATCATATTGATACTAATAGGCAAAACAATAGACCTGAAAACTTAAGATGGGTAACCCGATTAGAAAATATAGTTTTGAATGAAATCACACGTAAGAAATTAGAATTATTATGTGGATGCACTATCGATGAAATATTGAGGGATTTATCTATACTAAGAAATAAGAATCTTACACCACAATTTGAGTGGATGAGAGCAGTTTCTAAAGAAGAAGCTGAACAATCACTTGCCACTTGGAGAAAGTGGGTATCAGAAGTAAAAGAAAGAAAAGAATATGATAAGGTTTCAACTCAATATTTCAAATATAGAAATGGCCCTAATGCTATGGTTTATCCATTAGAACCTATTGGTGGTGAATTATCATTACAATCATATTTCGATAATTTAAGAGTTAATAAAACATTCTGTTATAAAGATTACAATAGTGGAAGAGCAACATATAAAATCTTAGAGTATTTTTTAAATGAGAAAACAGGAGTTTTATCAGTTGCTACTACTAGTTCAGGTGGAATTAAGTCTCTTTATTTAACTAGTATAACTTTAGTGAATAATGAATATTCTTATGACACTAGAAGCTTTTTCTCACCTGATGGACTGGAAAAGTATATGACAATTGCTAAAGGTGAAGAATGGAAAGGTGGAGATGTTATTGATGATTTCTGCTAAACGTTCTTTATTTCCATTGGTTTTATTATTCATATTCATGATACTACTAACATCTTGTGGCAAATCAAATAATTCATTTACTCCATCAAATACTGATGAACCGAGTACAACAATTACTACTCCATCAGCTGATAATTCAACAACTAAGGAAGATGAAACTGAAACTATGAAATTAACATTGAAAATAGATGACATGGAAGTAGATGTAATATGGGCTGATAATGATTCAGTAAAAGCTTTGAAGAATCTTGCTAAAGATGGATTAACTATAAATATGAGTAAGTATGGTGGATTTGAGCAGGTAGGTTCAATTGGCTCTACATTACCATCAGCTGATACTAGAATTACTACTAATCCAGGAGATATAGTTTTATACTCATCAAATCAAATAGTATTATTCTATGATTCTAATACTTGGTCTTATACGAGATTAGGACATATCAATTTATCCAAAAGTGAATTAACTGATTTACTTGGTGATGAAGATGTTGTGATTACACTTAATTTAAAATAGATGAGAATCAAATAATACTAGTTATTTTACTCTTAAACTGGAAAAAGGGTGAAATAACCAATATATATTCGCATATAGTTGTCGTTTTAGTGCAAATAGTTACTGTGGAGGAAAAACATGGAATTTAAAGAATTTATTGAAAAACTTAATAGTGATGATAAAAGCACATTCGAAAAGTATTCTAAGATTCGAGGTGTTCAGCAATATAGAATTATATTTGAAGCATTAAGTAAAGTTGATTCTAATGTTAAGTTTGCTGATGTCAATTCATTTGTTATCTCCGATAAGGCAATAAAAGATGTTCTATTTAAATACTTAGGTACTTTAGAGGAATATATTAGAAATGATATTCTACTAAGATTTGATTTTGATCCAGAAGCTGAACTAAAGAAACCAGAATATCATTATTTCAAAGTACTCCCAAAGTGTATTAGAAAGACTAATCCAGCGGATGAAATAACAGAATTTTATAAAAAGTTTGCTTTAAACTTTGGAGATTTAGTTTCTTTTATAAAGGATTATGATTCACAAACTTATGATACTAGCAAATTAGATTTAATAATAAATCTAAGAAATAGTGTAATGCATCACTCACCTTTATTATTCGATTATAATTTTGAATCAACAGTTGATGAAGCACTAAAAGGAATAAATGCTTTAGTTGAAATGCTACCATCAGATTATAAAGATGGATGCATCACAAACCTTAAAGTGCCTAATAAAAAGACGCAAGATAATATAGCAAGTGCTTATTATAAGTTCTTACTATATCAGGAGGATTGATTTTTATGTGTGATTATGTAAATAAAAACGAATTAATTGAACCTAGAGAAATATTTAGTGAATGGATTTCTAATGTTCAAAGTGAAATTAGAGAAGATTACGGAATTACATTTTCTTATAATCCCATTGGAAGTGGAAGCAGGAATATGGTTATTAGAAGATGTGATAACGATTATTTTGATTTAGATTTCCAAATTGTGATGCAAACAATCCCCGATGATATGGATTGGGATGGTGATTGTAAGAAATTTAAGGATATATTTAGAAATACATTCAACAAATATAAGCCTCAAGGATTTAAAGATTGTAAAGATAGATCTCAATCCTTAAGAACAAAGAATCTTAATTTAGGCTTTGGCTTTGATATAATCATTACGTGTTTCGACAATAATGATAATTTCTATATTTTATTTAATAAAAAAGATACTAATGGTGCCAATAATGAAGACTATGAGTGGGCTATAAGAAAAGATATGAATAAATATCGTGAAAGATTAAGCCTAGTTGAAGGTCCTGAAATGTGGAATTATCTTCGTAACATATACAAGAATAAGAGACATAAGCATATGCATGATCAGGAACCAAAAAAGCACTCTTATCAGTTGCTTAATGAGGCTGTAGTTGAGACATTAGTAGCTTTTGGAATTAAGAACTATCCGAGATAATAATTATATGATATAATATACGTGTAACAATTTTCTGATTGTTGACCGTCCTGGTTTGACCAGAGGAGGTTGTTACAATGTTTGATTTAATATCAAAGGAAGAAATTCGTAAAATTGTAATCGGATTAATAGGAGATTTAACAGTTAAGTATTCTTATTATGAAATGTCAATTATTCTAGATGTTAATGAAAAAACAATCTACAAATGGCGTTCAGGATATATACCAAAAGCTGATAATTTCCTTAATTTACAAATTTTACATAATACTCTAACGAAATAGAGTGATTGAAGCATCAGTTATTAATTTAGCTGATGTTTTTATTTTCGCCTGAAGGCCCGATATTAATTTATTTATTAATATATAATGAAGCCCGAGGTGATGGAAATGTATTCTTGTATAAATCTTCATTTTACAGATTTCTGTAATTTTCATTGTAAGCATTGCTTTGTTAAAAAAGAAAATTGTGAGTTGTCATTTGATGAACTAAAGGTTGCAGTAGATAAAATTTATAAATATTTTAACGATAATGAAATTAAGGGAAGAATCAATCTCGCAGGAGGGGAGCCCTTAATGTCTAGAAATATTGATAGATTAATCGATTATATTGCATCAAAAGGTATTGAAGTATCTATTATTACTAATGGTTATTATTTGGATGATTCATTTATTGAAAGGCATAAAAATCAGGTAAGTACAATTGGAATTAGTGTAGATTCTTTAGATTATGATACAAATGTTTTAATTGGAAGATGTTTTAAAGCCAATACTTTATCCAAAGAACAATTAATTCATATCTGTAATAGCATTAAAAAAGCAGGTATTAGATTAAAAATAAATACTTGCCTTTCAAAACTAAATATAGATGAAGATTTTAATTCGTTTATAAACGAAATAAAACCAGATAGATATAAAATTCTACAAATGCATTGTGATGATAATGACCTAAAAAATAAAAATAATATGGTTAGTAAAGAAGAAGCAGAAGCCTTCTTATCAAAAATCAAATTTGACCATATATATGAAAGCTCTGATGAGATGAAAAACTCATATATAATTATTGACTCACAAGGTAATATTTCAACAAATAATGCCCATATAAGTAATATTTCAATATTTGATTATGATTTAGAAGAAGCAATTAATCTATTGAATATTGATTATGCTAATTATATTAAAAGATACATTTAATCACTTTAGAAAGGAGGTATTCAAAATGTCAAAGTACAATACAATTGATGTCTGGAATCATTATTATGGTAAAAAAGAAGATGTAAAGGACTATGCTGGTAGATCAATGAAAAAATCTGCTTGTGGAAATCCTAATAGTAATTATCATCCTACATTAGATCACATTAGACCACTATCAAAAGGTGGAGCTGATGTTTTAGATAATATTATAATTTGCCATCGTGATACTAATGAAGAAAAAGATGATAAGTTTCCTCATTGGGAAGCAAATAATAGAAGATTCCATGCAGTAAGAGTAAAAGGCTCTAGAGTTGCTTATGAAATTATTGAGAATTAATCTTCTTCAGGTTTCTTTCCCCAATAGTCTTTATTCTTAAACTCTCTGCGTTTACGATTAATCTTTCTATTTTCTTTTATAGACCATGTACCTAGTTCATAACGATATAAGGTATCGTCAATAAATTCATAAAGAAGATAGTCATTATCAACAACATATATTTTTCTAATTAAGAATTTAGTAAAGTAATCTATAATATCCTTATTTAAGGGATAGATAGAAGATAACTTGCTACTAAATTCTTTTTGTTTGTTTTTGGTGGTTATTGTTTTAGATGCAATTAATCTTAAATCATTTATAATTTCATCTTTATAAGAGCTATATAAATTTTCAAATGCTAGAGTGGATGCTTCAGTCATTTGCTCATCATGAATAAGTATTCCATTACATTTTCTTTTATATCTTGAATTGCAAACCCAATATAGAAGAACTTTGCCATAATCCTTTTTTCTATCGTTTCTTCTAGGCTGATAAAACTTATGACATAGTCCACATTCAATTTTATTACTTAGTGGATATGAGTTGTTAGTATATTTAATTGAATATAATTCTTGAACATATTCCCATGTTGGCTTTGGTATAATCGCAGGATGATTGTTATATATTCTATATTGTGGTAATTCACCTTCATTCTTTTTTAAAGTATGAAGTACTACATCAATTGAAAATTTCTTTTGTAGTATTGCATCTCCACAATATTTTTCATTAGTAAGAATCGAATTAATAACAGCATAAGTCCATTTTTTAGAACCTAGTGGTGTTAAGATATTTATATTATGGTTTTCTAAATATAATTGTAATTGATGATTGTTTAAGCCTTCTAAAAATAATTTATAAATCATTTTAACGAGTTTAGCTTGTTCCTTATCAATGATAATTTTACCTGCTGCTGTTTTCTTAAAGCCTAATAAATGTTCAGTATGCATTGTGAATTTACCATGTTTATATCCATTTCTAATTGACCATTTAATATTATCAGATATTGATTTAGATTCTTCTTGAGCGAAAGAACAGAAGAGTGTAAGCATGAATTCACCTTTAGGATCCATACTATCAATGTTTTCTTTTTCAAAGAATACAGGTACGCCTTTTAATTTTAAATCTCTTGTCGTTTGAAGAGCATCAATTGTATTTCTAGCAAATCTAGATACTGACTTAACTAATATAACATCTATCTTCCCATCAAGGGCATCTGTTATCATTTGATTAAATCCCCTTCTACGTTTCAAAGAAGTACCAGTTATTCCTTCATCATAATAAATATTAACAAGTTCCCAATCAGGATTAGATTTAATATAATTTTCATAATAATCTCTTTGAACCTGTAAAGAATGAAGCTGTTCATCTTGTTCAGTTGATACCCTTGCATATGCTGCGACTCGTTTTTTAGCATGTACATTTTCAACCTTTTTCTTTATTGGAGTAATTTCTTTAATTATCTTTTTCATCGATTTCCTCCAATACACTAATTATAGGTTTATATTTTTTAATGAGCTTTTTCTTAAATGATATAAGTTCATCTTTTGTTATAAATTTATCTTCAAGCATTTGATTTAGAAGAAGACATGCAAATCTATATTTTATTTCGCCTTCAATTTGTTTATGACGCATAATAAAAACCTCCTTAAAGTTGTGTCTATCTATCACTCTAAAGAGGTTTAAAGTCAAGTAGTGTTAAACTTGTTTTTAAAAATTTTTATTGTATAAAATATGCATACCATACCTAAGTGTCACAACTGTCACGCCAGTCACGTGTCACTAAGTGTATATACCAATAAATATAGGTTTAGAGGGTGCACCTTCATCTATAGAGGGTGCATTGTATTAACAATACTTACCATACACATATTTGTACGACATGTCTGATACATTCTTAGTCGCTGACTAGGGGTGTGCAGACTTTTTTTGATTTTGGGCTTAAATGGCCACTTTTTAAATTTACGCCGTTGTAATAGTGCAATCCGAAATTCATAAAATTCAATGAAAAACCATCATTTTTAGGGCTCACTTTGAAACGGCAGGTGTGCACTATTACACGGCAACCCTTATTTTGCACACCCTTGCACACCCCTAACAACGACAACTGCACACCCTATCCTTTTTAACAATATTGATTAACCATCTGGTCCTTATCGAGCTAGGTGGTCTTTTTTCTTATCTAATTTTATACCTAGAAATATTTTTTACTTTTTTTAATTTATACCCCTATAAAAATGTTCCTTAAAGCCTATAACGAGATGATTAAGACCAAAGACCATCTTATTACCAATCTTATAGAAGCAGTAAGCAAAGCTCTTGATACTTCGTCTTTGGATAAACAAATAGAAGCATTGCCTAATGAACTTAAAGATATGAACAAAGAGTTTGAACTACTCGTTAAGATGAACACGACCACGCAGCAAGATCAAACGATTTGGCGAAAAAAGTATGCAGAACTTGAGGATATTTATAAAAACAAAGAAGCAGAACTTAATTCACTTATTATTAAAAAGAATGAAATAAAACTAAAAGTTAATAAGTTTAATATCTTCATAGAAACGCTTAAAAAAGGTGAACTCATTACTGATTTTGATGAAGCAATATTCAATTTCAATCTAGAGAAAGCAATAGCGCATAAAGATAAATCGATAACATTCAAGTTCTATAGCGGGTTTGAGACAACGGTAAAGGCTGAGGAGTGATTCCTTGGCTTCTTTCATTTTTGAATTTTTCTTAAGATATGCAATTTATCTTTTTTGCAAATGGCGTAGAAAGTTATTGTAGTGTCTTCGCTGATTATCGGTATAACTACTCTGTTAGGTTCGTTCCTGAACTTAAGCGATATGTTTGTGGCAAAGCTAGGAATAGAAGAAGCACTAACGATTTCAGAGAGGTTTTCTTGTTCTTGCCTAAAGAATTTTGATTTTTTTAGATGGGTTTCGACTATTTTGTCCCAAGGACCTAAGTCTCTGGCTATCAGGAAAGATTGACCATCTAACTCCTCAAAAGTTACGCCCTCCGATTTTTTGGATAGAAAATGTTTTTTTGGAAGATAGACATATAATTTTTCGTCCATTATTTTCTCGCAATAAATGCCTTCTATTTGGATTTTTGAATTGATGAAGGCAACATCCGCAATGCCTGAGATGACGTCATTTATACATTTCTTCTCATCTTTTATTTCTAAGGTTTGGGGATTGTTGTCTTTTTCAAAATAGAAGAAATCAGGGTATTTGAATGTTGGGCCGGGCGCGGTCATTTCAACACGGATGGTCAAAGACTTTCGCTTGAGTTCCTTGGCCTTTTCCCTTATTCGCTTGTCGATTGAGATGGCGTCTTTTATATATTCAGAAATAATTCTTCCATTTTCGTTCAAAACTATTTTGTTTGGCCTTCTATCGAAAAGATCTATTCCCAATTCGTATTCGAGCTTTTGGATGGCTTTGGTAACGGAAGGCTGAGAGACATTTAGCTTTTCGCTGGCTTTAAGGGTCGTCCCTTCCTCAGCCACGGCATTGAAATATTCCAGAAGATATGAATCTAACATTTTATCACCTACTATTCGTAATAATTATACTACACTAATCAATCGATATAAACGTTTTTGATGATTAGGATTTAAAATTTAATCGGAGGTAGAGAAATGAAGACATTAATCGCATACTTCAGCTGGTCAAACAACACAAAAAGGCTAGTGGAAGAAGTAAATAAGAGATTCGACTTCGATGTCGTAAGAATCGAAAGAGAAACGCCTTATAGCAAGGACTATAACGAATGCGCATACGTGGAAGCCAAGGACGAAGTCAGCAAACATATTCATCCCGAAATCAAAAAGCTAGATATTGACTTTGGTGGCTATGACTCGATTTTGCTGTTCGCTCCGATTTGGTGGTATACGGTCCCAATGCCGGTTTTAACTTTTATCGAGGAACTAAAGTCATATAAAGGGAAGGTTGTTTTGTTCGCTAATAGCTACACGAACGATCCTCAATATATGGTCAACAGCAAAAAAGATATATTGGAAGTAAATCATGATTTGAATCTTGTAGACGGATTGTTTAACAAGAGCGTAAAGGAACACATTAATTTTATAGGAAAAATGGAGGACAAATAATTATGGAAACTTTAAAACTTTACAATGGGGTAGAAATCCCCACCAATGGATTTGGCGTTTATCAAGTCAGCAAGGAAGATTGCAAAAAGAGCGTTTTAGCAGCCATGAAAGCCGGGTATCGTCATATTGACACGGCTCAATCTTACTTTAACGAAGAACAAGTCGGAGAAGCATTGGCCGAAACCGATGTGCCAAGAAAAGACATCTTCTTGACCACAAAGGTGTGGATCGATCATTATGGGGAAGGCAAGACCTATGATTCGGTTATTGAATCCTTAAGAAAATTAAAAACAGATTATCTCGATTTGATTTTGCTTCACCAGCCGATTGGAGATTATTACGGTGCTTACCGAGATTTAGAAAAACTTTATAAAGAAGGCAAGGTCAGAGCTATCGGAGTTTCGAACTTCTATCCTGATAGGCTCGTAGATATTTGTTTATTCGCCGATATTAAACCGATGGTTAATCAAATTGAAGTCAATGTCTTCAATCAGCAAATCGAAGCCAAAAAGTGGGCTGATAAATACGGTGTCATCTTGGAAGCTTGGGCACCTTTTGCAGAAGGTAGAAATAATATGTTCCATAACGAGACCTTGATGAGTATTGCCAAGAAACACGATAGAAGCGTTGCCCAGGTCATTCTTCGTTGGCTCTATCAAAGAGGGATTGTCTCTTTGGCCAAATCAACTCATGAAGAGCGAATCAAGGAGAATTTCGATATCTATTCGTTTGAACTCGACGGCGATGACATGAAGCTCATCGAGACTTTGGACACGAAGACATCATCTTTCTTCAGCCATCAGGATCCTGCCATGATCGAGTGGTTCGGACAGCTGATTGTCGAAAGAAGAAATAAACAATAAAGAGGAGAAAAACAAAATGAAAAAGGCATTCTTAACTTTAGTGGCTTTGATCGGGGCTATTTCCTTGGTCGGCTGCTCGACTAATGATTTGTCTATTACAAACGGAGGCGACTCGGGAAATCAAACTGATACAGAAAATCCCAATACAGGTAGTGGCGATTCTTCGAATACAGGTGGAAGCGAAGAAAAGGCAGGAAACGCAATCGTCGTTTATTTCTCTGCGACGGGAAACACCGAAAGGGTCGCGCAAACTATAGCCGGCCATATCGATTCGGCAATATATGAACTTGAACCTGTCGATCCCTATACAAGCGCAAACCTTAATTATGGGAACCAAAGTAGCAGAGTCGTCGAGGAACATAATAGGATTCTCGCAGGCGAGGACGTGAACATCGAGCTTGTGGATGTCGATTTCGAGGAATTCGCCGATGCCGATTACGTTTTTCTTGGAGCACCGGTTTGGTGGCAGGAACTCAGCTGGGTCATCGAAGACTTTGTTGCCAGCAACGATTTCTCAAATAAAACAATCATACCATTTGGGACTTCTGCAAGCTCTGGATATACGCTTGGAAACCTTACTCCTTTAATAGAGGACGATGAAAGCGTCACGTGGCTCGATCCGCAAAGATTCCGCTCAAGCGTTTCGGATGATGACGTCATCGAATGGGTTGATGGATTGGCACTCTTATAAGTTGCCGTTGTTGCCATTGTAAGGGTGTGCAATGTATCAAAAGCGTAGTATGTAGGCATATTGAAAGCAATGGTTTGATACGCTCTAAAAGGCTATTCAAACCTTTTTTTGCACCAAAATTAGCAAAGTTTAGCATATTTTTAACATAAATTGAGTATAACTGACTAAACATCCTAACCTCTACCAGTGAAGTTTTAGCTTGTGATTTTGCACTAAAAACTTTTTATAGCACAATAAACTTTTTGTCCCACAAAAAACTTTGTATTCTTTTTGAGAAAAAATCTTGTAAAAGTTCTATGAAAATGTCGAAATTAAACCTTGTTTATGTTAAAATACTGATAACCATTTGAGGTGACCATATGTTTGATTATGCTAAAAAGATTAGAGAATACTTGCACCAGTGATGACTACAACTTTGTTTGTAAAATCAAACATTTTTGTTATCCTCCATTTATTTAATTATAATTCTAAGTATTTTATTAAATAACGATAATTTGTAAAAAATATAAACAATAAAATAATATCTCATTATCATCATTTTTATCATATTAGATAGTTAAAATTTAACAATTTGAAATGACTATCTATTATTGAAAAAAAGTGTGATTCTATCGTAAAAAATTGATTTAATTGACGAAATAAATGCAAAAAAATATTAAGATATATTAAGATTTCTTTACATTTTATATCTTGCTTTAAAATTAAATACCTATATAATATATATAAAGGGTTGGAGGGAATTTATGGATGGACGTTTAAACAAAATTTATAAAGGAACAACAAGACAAATATATCTAGAATTAGAAACAAGCGCACATGGGTTATCAAAAGAGGAAGCTTTAAAGCGTTTAGAAACTTATGGGCATAATGAAATTGCGAAAAAAGAAAAAAACAATGTTTTAAAAATATTTTTTAAAAATTTTGTTTCAATGTTAGCAATTTTACTTTGGGTGGCTGGAACAATAGCTATTATTTCTTGTTTTATCGCTAGCGAATCTCCATCAAGTATTGGAGTTTTAAAAGACCCTGGTATGTTATATCTTGGTCTTGCAATCTATTTAGTAAACATCATTAATGGAGTTTTTTCTTTTGTACAACAATTTAAAGCTAATAAATCAACGGAGGCTTTATCAAAAATGCTTCCTAGCTTTGCTCGTGTTGTTCGTGATGGGGAAGAAATTCAAATTGAATCGAAAGATTTAGTTCCAGGAGATGTCGTTGTTCTTCAAGAAGGGGATAAGATTTCGGCCGATGCTCGAATCATTAACTGTAATGATTTTACTTGTAATCAATCTACTTTGGATGGAGAAGCTACACCTGCTAGAAAACAATTTGAAGCTTTAAAAGATGATCCAGAAAGTTCAATTAGAGCAAAAAATGTTGTCTATGCTGGAACTAGTGTTTCTACCGGAACAGCTCGCTGTGTAGTTTTTGCAACTGGAATGAACACCGAATTTGGTAAAATTGCTTCATTGACTCAACAAATTGACGACAAAAAGTCTCCATTAGAATTAGAAGTAGAAAAAATGACTAAATCTATTGCGATGATTGCTTTATCAATTGGTGCAGTCGTTTTAGTCCTTGGGATTTTAATTAACGGATTTGCAAATAGTCAATTTAATTCGCCAACTTTATATCTTAACCAATTTGTTACGGCATTAGGCATGGTTGTTGCTTTTATTCCAGAAGGCTTATCTCCAACTGTTTCTTTATCTTTAGCAAAAGCAGTCCAACGTTTATCAAAAGAAGGCGCTTTAATCAAAAATTTATCTAGTGCAGAAACTTTAGGTTCAACAAGTGTTATTTGCTCTGATAAAACTGGTACTTTAACTAAAAATGAAATGACGGTTAAACATCTTTATTTGATAAATAGAGAATTTGAAGTAACTGGTGAAGGATATGATGTAAAAGGCGAAATTTTAAACGATAGTGGTAGAAGAGTTACCGCAATGGATAGTTTAGATTTAAAACTCCTTTTAATGTGTGGTGCTTTATGTTCTAACGCTAAAATTGTTTTAGATGAAAATAAAAGATTTAAAGTTTTAGGCGATCCAACCGAAGCTTGTTTAGGAGTTGTTAGTGAAAAAGGCTTGCTTAACGCTCAAAACCAATTAAGAATTACTCCTCGTATTAGAGAATTAACTTTTGATTCTACTCGTAAAATGATGACAACAATTCATCAGCTAGAAGAACAAATTGAAGGAACACAAAGAGTTTCTTTTACAAAAGGTTCTCCAAAAGAAGTTTTAGATAAATGTAATTACATTTTTGAAAATGGTAAAGCTCGACCAATCACCGAAGAAGATCGTAAAAAAGTGATGAAACATAATGATGATTATGCAAAAAATGGTCTTCGTGTTTTAGGTATGGCTTTCCGCTTACTTAAAAAAGATGGTAAATTACCTCTTGCTTTAAGTGCTTATACTCCAGAAATTATTGAAACTGATATGTGTTTTTTAGGTCTTGAAGCAATGCAGGATCCACCAAGAGAAGGAGTTAAAGAAGCTATTGCAGAATGTCATAAAGCTGGTATTAAAGTTATCATGATAACTGGTGATTATTCTTTAACAGCTTTAGCAATTGCTAAAAGAATCGGTATTGTCAAAGATAAAGATCCTCGAGTGATTTCTGGTCCAGAACTTAATAATATTGATGATGAAACATTAAAAGAATATTTAAAAGGCGAAATTATTTTTGCTCGTATGGCGCCCGATCAAAAATACCGAATCGTTTCTCTTCTTCAAGAATTAGGAGAAATTGTTGCAGTTACTGGAGATGGAGTTAATGATGCTCCAGCTTTAAAGAAAGCAAATATCGGTATCGCTATGGGTATAACGGGAACTGATGTAGCAAAAGAAGCTGCTGATATGATTTTAACTGATGATAACTTTGCTTCTATTGTTAAAGCAGTTAAAGAAGGTCGTGCAATTTTTGATAACATCAAAAAGTTTATTACCTATATCTTTAATTCCAATATTCCTGAAGCCATACCATTCTTATTGCCACTTTTAACAATTAATGCAATTCCACCAATGTTAACAATTCTTGAAGTTTTATTAATTGATATTGGAACCGATATGCTCCCAGCTTTAGCTTTAGGTAGTGAAAAACCAGGCGATAATATTATGGCTCGCCCACCTCGTAAACTTAATGAACATTTAATTACTAAAAAGCTTTATGGGAAAGCTCTATTTTATGGACTTCAAACTTCAATTTTATGTTTAGCGGCCTACTTTATATTCTTAGGTTTCTATGCTTTAGATAATAACTTACCATTTACACTTTATAGTCAAACTAATAACGAAGCTGTGTGGATGAGTTCAACAACAGTTGTTCTTGCAAGCGTTATTTTCTGTCAAATTGGTATGGTTTATAATTGTAGAAGTGATGAAACCAGTATCTTTAAATTGGGTATAACTTCAAATAAAGAAGTTTTATATGGTATTGTTGCAGAAATTGCTTTGCTAATGATTGTAACTTATGTTCCATTTATTAACACAGAAGTATTTGAAACAAATCAAATTCTTGATTGGAAGATATGGTTAGTAATCTTAACATTCCCATTTATTGTAATTGTAATTGATGAAACTAGAAAATATTTTATTAGAAGGAGAAAAGCAAAATGAAAATATTAATAATTGGATGTGGTAAACTTGGTGCCGGCCTTGCTATTGAACTATATAAAAGAGGTCATACAATCAATATAATCGATAAAGACGAAGAGAGTTTTTACCGTTTAGGTGCTGATTTTAATGGTCTTACAGTTGTAGGAAATGGTTATGACAAAGACACTTTAGAAGAAGCTGAAATTGAATATTGTGATGCTTTAGTTTGTGCAACTGGGAATGATGATATTAATGCCGTTGCAGCCAAAATCGGTAAAGATAAATATTTTGTAAAATATGTTATTGTTCGTTTATATAATCCAAAAAAAGGCAAAGTTTTTGAAGCTCAAGGCATAAAAACAATATCAACAACTGGATATAGTATTAATCGAGCAATTGAACTTTTATCTTTTAATATGATGGATAGCGTTCAACTTTTAGGTGCTGATGCATCGACAGAAATTGTTCGTATTATGGCAACACCTAGTATCGATGGATTAACTTTAAAAGAAATGGAAAATGAAATAGATTTTAAGTTAATAGCTGTTGTAAGAGATGGATCTTCATTCATCCCAAAAGAAGAAGATGTGATTCAAACTCATGATATTCTTTATTTTGTTACAAAAATCGATGCTAAACGTCGTTTAAAGATTTTTCTTGGAATTTAGGGGAGGCTAAAAGATGTACGTTGTAATTATCGGTGGTGGACAAATTGGCTCTTATATGGCCGACCTTTTAAAAAGAAATAAACTTGATTTTGTTGTTATTGATCCAATAAGAAGTAATATTGAAAAATTGCTTAAAAAGTTTGGTGAAGAACATGTATGTTTAGGTGATGGAACTGATCCAAATGTTTTGGCTTCAGTTAAAATTGAAACAGCGGATGTTGTTGCTTGTGTAACTGGAAGGGACGAAATTAATCTTGTTGCTTCAACTATAGCGAAATTTGAATTCAATTGTTCCCGAGTTGTAGCTCGTGTTAATAACCCAAACAATGCTTGGCTTTTTAATGTAGGAATGGGCGTTGATGCAGCAATCAACCAAGCTGATATTATTGGTCATATTGTTGTAGAAGAAATGTCGATGAAAAACTTTATGACCTTAATGAAACTTTCAAAGGGCGATCACTCTATTATTCAACTTGTAGCTAGTGAAAATTCTGAAGCAGCTGGTAAGAAAATTAAAGAACTTAAACTTCCTAGATCTGTCTTACTTATTGCTATTTATCATGGGGATGATTTTGTTGTTCCAAATGGCGAAACCACGATTTTCCCAGGCGATAGAATTATGCTTTTCTCTAGCGAAGGAATATATCACGAACTTGTTAAAATCTTCTCTGGTAACGCTAATTAAAAGAGTCATAAAAAACTATATTACCTGCAAAATAATTAAGTTTTGCAGGTTTTTTTCATAGCATAGAATATTAAAAATGCTAATACACTTTTAAAAAAATTCGAAAGTGTATCGTAAGCGTAAAAGAATTCACGGACTAATTTCTGAATAGTAAAAATCTTAAAATATTCTCAAAAGGAGATTTTTGAGAATGCATATAAATGAATATAAGTTAATTCAAAAAGAAATTGACGAGCAAAACATCAGCATTGTTGATTACGCTAAAAAGCACGGAATTAAACTAGGAACACTATATCGTGGGCTTCAAAATGTCAAAAAATATGGTGAGCCAATTATGATTTCTAAATTTGAGAGTGAGGAAGTTAAACCTAAAAAGAAAATTACTGCTTCAATTGATTTTGAAAGTAAAATTGTGTCATTAAGCTTTTCCGACACGGAACAACTAGTTTCACTAGTCAGGGTGCTTGAAAATGTATAAACGAGATGGGACACCTGACTTTTTCTAGTGAAAGGTATTACTGATTTTAGATGTGGTATCAATAGATTGTCAGAAATAATTAGGGACAAGCAAACAGTAAATGTGTTTGATAATGCTGCATTTATATTTATTTGCAAAAATAAACAGGGGGGGTCGCAAGTGCATCACTATGGCTATTCTTTGCCATATTGAAACAATAGGATTGATACCAAAAATATCAGTCCTTTTTTTATTTTATAGGGCTGTTTCGCTTATTTTAGGCATAAATTGCTTAATTTTGGGTGAAGTAGCCCTTTTTTCTTTGCCTGTTTTAAAAGCAGGTAATTTATCAAAAGCACGAACTAGCAATAAAAAGCACGAAATGACTATCAAAAGCACGAACATACCTTAATCCCTGTTAATAGACCACTAGGGAAAGATGTTTAAGGCCTTTTTTGCAGTTATATGGAAGTTGGTCACCAAATTTTTGGATGTTTTCTAAACTTTCCCTGAACAATTAAGGGCAAAACGGTAGACAAAACTAGTACTATATAGTACAATATATCAGGGTGATTGAATGGTTATTAGCATTAAGGATAAGATTAAGAACATCAACGCGGTCATCGGCTGCAACATCGGCTGCAGGTACTGCTACGCCAAAGCGGTGGCAAATAGATTCCACCTGACAGACGATTTTTCTAAGCCAATTGCGGATTTGCATAAATTAGAAAGATTAAGAAAGCCTGGAGTATATTTTCTGACGGGAATGTCTGATTTTTATCTATGGAAAAAGGAGTGGCTTGATAAGTCATTCGAATTATTGAAGGAATCTCCGAAAACGGTTGGGATATATTTGACTAAAGCCCCAAATAAAATAAAGCTTGACGACGTTCCCGATAATGCTTGGATGGGGGTCACCATCACATCGAAATCGGATTTATGGAGATTGAAAGCATTAAGGGAAAATATCAAATGTAAGAACTATCACGTCACGTTTGAGCCGTTATTCGAGGATTTAGGCGACATTGATTTATCTGGAATCAAATGGGTAGTAATCGGAACGGAGACCGGGAAATGCAAGGGCAAGATAGATGCCAAAAAGGAATGGGCCGATCATTTGGTGGCTGTCGCTAGAAAATACGGCTGCAGGATTTTTTTCAAAGAAGAGCTCGTTCATAAAATCATGGGCGAAGAAAACGCGATCCAAGAGCTTGCTTTAGAAATGGAGGAAGCATTGAAATGAAGAAACATTACGGCGGGACCCTCGTCTCCCAAATCAAGCAACTTCAAGACAGGATTTTCAACAAGATTCTAAAAGAAGAGGGCATATACGAATTCAACGGCCAGCAAGGGAGGATCCTATTTTCTTTATGGAAAGACGAGAAACTCTCCTTGATCGAATTATCGAAAAGGACCTCTTTGGCTAAAACAACATTGTCCTCGATGGTGGAGAGGATGAAGAACGATGGTCTTTTGATTGTCGAGGAATCCAAAGAGGACAAAAGGAGTCTGATTATCTACTTAAGCAACAAGACTCTTTCACTTGAAAGCAAGATAAATAGGGCCACAAAAAGAATGGGCGACATTTTCTACAAAGGCCTTAGCGAAGAAGAGGCAAGCGAGTTAGATAGATTGTTAAATAAGGTAAAGGAGAATCTAAAAGATGAATAAGAACATAATCATAAGGCATATTCAAGTCAAAGACGTAATGACCAAATCTAACGCTCCTATAGGCGGATATTGCGTCAACCCTTATGTCGGATGCACCCATGGCTGCAAATACTGCTATGCCTCATTCATGAAAAGATTCACAGGCCACACGGAAGAATGGGGAACGTTTTTGGATGTCAAGAACTGGCAGCCGATCAAGAATCTGGATAAATTCAAAGGCGAGCATATCATCATTGGGACCGTGACCGATGGGTATCTGCCAGAAGAGGCCAAATACAAGAACACTAGAAAACTATTGGAACAATTGGTGGGTGTTGACGCAGAACTGTTGATATGCACGAAATCCGATTTAGTAGTTAGGGATTTGGATTTGCTAAAGAAATTCGACAAAGTCACAGTTTCTTGGTCAATTAACACCTTAGACGAAGGCTTCAGAAGCGATATGGACGATTCCGTGTCAATAGAAAGAAAGTTGAAAGCAATGAAGGAAGTGTATGATGCTGGGATTAGAACGGTATGCTTCATTTCGCCAGTATTTCCAGGCATCACGGATTTCAAGAAGATATTCGAAATAGTTAAAGATCAATGCGATTTAATATGGCTTGAAAACCTTAACCTAAGAGGTGGATTCAAAGGGGAAATAATGGATTATATCAAAGAAAACCACCTTGATTTGTATCCTTTATACGAAAAGATATATAAGGAAAAAGACAGGAGCTATTTTGAAGAATTAGAAAAAGAGGCTGAGCAATTAGCCAAAGATAATGATTGCCCATTCGTGGATAACGAAACACCATATGGAAGGGCTAAAAAAGGTCATCCAGTAATCGTTGACTATTTCTATCACGAAGAGGTTAGAGGCTCAAACAACACAGGAAAAAGAAATAGGAAGAAAGAAATTAAAACGAAAGGACAACCGCCACATAATAGACAATAGGATTGATACCAATAATATCAGTCCTTTTTTACCATAAAAACAGGTAAATTTTCTATGAGATATAATATTTATATCTTGGTGTTGATATTAAAATAAGAGTAACCAAAAAAGCTCATATAAGTTTTACCAATTATGGTGAATATTATGTAAGCTAAGGTTACTCTTTTATTTATGTTATAATTATTGTATATACAACGAAGACATAACCATGCAATTAGCAATTGAAACAAATTTATTAGGAGATTTAATGATTTTAAAGACAATGAATATCAAACCTAACTTTTCTGCATTACAAAGAAAGTATGATATAGATAGGCATACTATAAAAAAATACTATCTAAATAATGGAATAAAATATAAGAAAAGGAAACCAAAGATGAGCAAATATGATCAGTATGAAAAAGAAATATTAGAGATAATGCAAGAACCTGAAGTATCAATTAGGGCATTATATCAATATTTGGTTGACAAATATGGTGATTTAGATTTTACATATAGTGGATTAAAATCATTCCCTTTAAGAAAAGGAATTAAAAGAAAAAGGCAATCAGTTGAGGCACATGTTAGATATGAAAGCAGTCCAGGAGAGCAACTTCAAGTTGACTGGAAAGAAGATATTAAGATGACATCTTCTACTGGTGAGGAATTTACTTTTAACATATATGGAGCAACTTTAGGATATTCTAGGCAACATGTCTTTATATATTCGAAAACAAGGACGACCGAAGATTTCTTAAGATGTACAATTGACACGTTTAATAAGTTAGGTGGATTACCAAAACATATTAAAACAGATAATATTGTTAATTAGCATTTTATTTACTAATTATATTAATATAAATAATCACAATAAAATAGGGAGTAACCTTAAACAATTTGAAAATATTTAAATCAAATTATCTAAGGTTACTCCCTTTATGGTATAATGTTCATAAAATAAAAAAAGATAGATAAGTTACCCTGGAAAAGTCAATTTATCTATCTACCAAAAAGGCAATATTATGATAACATTAATTAGAAAAAATAACAATACGATAAATAAATTTTGTGTAAATATAAACCAATATAATGAAGCTATGGATAAATTAATATCATATAAACTAGAATGTGGATGTGGAACGGGTAATATTAAATTATACAGCAAAAAAAGAAGTAAATATATTTTAATAGATGATGTAAAGGCATTAAATATAGGCTGTGAATACGGAGAATATTAAAAATAGACTTATAAGCAATATACTATAATAAATATATGGTTAAGTTTAATTTTAATTAAATTTTTATATAATATAATTTATGCATTTTATATTATTAAATATTTGTATTAAATGATGTTTTATTACTTTATTTAATTAATTGACTTTAGTACGAATTCGTATTATAATTATATTGATATTAATCAAAAAGGTGATGTTATGGATATTAGAAAACTGATTAGAAATTATACAATCGCATCATATAAAATAGATGGAGTTTATGCTAAGTTTTCGAAAAGATTAGGATTTAATGAATCTGATTTGTGTTTGTTTTATGCTCTTTATCCAGATAATAAGCTTTCACAAAAACAAATTTGTAATGAGTGGCAAATTCCAAAAACAACACTTAATACTGCCTTAAAAAAATATCAAAAAATAGATTATTTAGAGTTTATTTCTATGCCAAATAATCACAAAGAATTACTTGTATGCTTATCAGAAAAAGGAAGAACGAACATTAAGTACTATATTGAAACTTTGTATAAAGCTGAAGAACGTGCTATGAGACAAGTTTTAGAACTATATGATGAAAAATTTATTGAAGCTACTAATATTTTTGCCAATCTAATAGAAAAAGAGTTTAAGAATATTATAGGAAATTTATAATTATTAATAATAATTAGTGATTTCAAATCAAAGATATAATTTCTTTTAAAGTTACGGTTGTGATAATTTTAATATTATTCATCCTATAAAAAAATTTAATTTATTTTATTTATTCTATGGTATTTTAAATTTCAAATTTATCGTTAATTATTTATATGTATTAATTTGTTAAAATAAATAAAGCAATAGAGCTAATTATAAAAGTATTTGCGTTAAAATTTGGCATATTTTATAAAGTTTTAAAATTATAAAACTGATTTTAATAGGTATATTTATGACTATTTTATTTAAAAAACTATTTGATGACATTTTTTTAAAATTTAGTTAGTTAAGCATAATATTTTCAGAATATTTATAAAGATATTAGAAAAGAATGGTTTAGTTTAAAATATATGGTTCTAGTAAAATTTTTTTAAATTAATATATAATCATTTTAAATAGGAGGACTTATGAAATCATTAAAGAAAATTGAATTAAATGATATTTTAGAGGTTGCTTCAATGCTAAAACTATTTTGGAAGTCACAACTTGCTAATGTAACAGACAGTGATGTGCTTGAGGATATTAGAAGAATGCTTGATCCAGAATGTATTAGTTATCTCATTTGTTTGAATAATCAAGTAGGAGGATTTATTTTTGTTAATGAGAAATATGGATATTTAAATAATATTGAATATCTTTACATAAAAGAACAATTTAGAGGAAAAGGATTGGCCAGCTATGCCTTAAAACAAATTATGAAACAAGTTGGCGAAAGAAATAATTCACGTGTACAAATAGAGGTATCACCAATGAATTTAAATGCCTTAAAATTATACTATAAACTTGGATTTAATCATATAGATACTTTAACATTGTCAACTAGTTTAGATGGCAAGACAAATGAAGTTCAAATAAACGGTTTGAAATTTTTAGTTAATCCAAAAGAAGCATTTAAAACTAAATCTTAATAAATTTCAAGACTTGATAAAAAATTTAATTATATATTGATAAATAAAGGCGATGTTGAGAATAAATTATATTTTAGACTATACAATTTGTGTTAATCTATTATTTAATTATCTTAAATTAAATGTAGATTCATATTGTTAAAAAAATTATTTCTAGTTATCAATTTTCTATTAAATATGTAAGGTGTGTCAATAAAGACACACCTAATTTTTGATAATGAATTAAAATTTATATAGTTATTGTATATATACGTATCCATAATTTTTACTATAGTTGAATTTAATCTATAAATAAATTTAAAACATCATATTAATTAAAAATTAATAAAGTTAAATAATTCCAGTTACTTCAAATCTAATTAGAGTGTTATTTGAATCTAATTCAACTAAAACTCGATATCTGCTATAAACCTGTAATTTAATATTATCTTCTATTTGGTAAGAAGTATCAGTAGAGATGTATTTCTTATCATTTTCACTATTTGTTAAGTTGCTATATCCATAATATTTAACTTCATCTTTAATGGTTATAGCTAATTTATATACATAGTTAATTGATGAAGGTGAGAATTCTAAAGCGTAGATTTTATTAATACCATTTGGATAATAAAATTCAGATAGATCGATAAAGTCATTATAAGAAGTAACCTGAGAAGTACTATAATTATTATATTGAATCATTGATAAGGTAGTATCAGGTTCAACATATTCTAGTTTATCGTTATAATTTTCCCTTTCACCATAGCTTATTGTAAAGCTTGAATTTGATTTATTGATTACCTGTCTTTCTTTTAAAATATTTTCTTCAAAGTCGTTAATAATATATTTTTCACTTAAGGTATCAATTTGTTTTATATACCAGCTATTATTGTCTTTTTTAATAGTGATTAGGGTTTGATTTGCAGTATAAGTATTGATAGACTTCGTATTATCATTTGGATAATATGGATTTGCAAGCACAGAGGTTGACTCACTTGTATAGCTTAAATATACATTATTTTTTCTCTTATAGCCAGTATAATAATCTCTACTTAAATATGTTTTAATTGGTGACATAGCTTGTAGATTAAATTCATCATAAACTGTTTCTGTAGTAGCCATATTTGCGTTTTTGCTATAGGAAACTTCAGTTGCACCATTAACAACAGTTGTGTCTTTGTTAAAAATAGAATATACATTATTTCCAGTAGTAGATAGTTCATCATCTATGTCAAACCAAGATAAAAAGGTCATTTTGGCATCATATGAACGTTTTCCTTCTAATTCACTTTCATAAGTGTATGAGGAATTAGTAGTTGTTTCAACTACATAGTTTTTATAAATCTTATATGTAGTTTGTACGGTTGTTTCATAGTCATTATACAAATGAGATAGAGCTTTATCGTATAACTCTGATTCATTAGACTGGCTTAGACCATCAACTTTAATAGAATTAATGTTTTTAGCATTAACTTTAGCTTCTAATAGAATAGCCTCTAAGGATGTTGAATCCATAGGGTCAGCATTAGATGGAACAACTAAATCGTCATATTCGACACCTTTACATCCTACTAGCATTAAAATAAAAATGGGAATAGCAAATAAAAATAAAATTTTCTTTTTCATAGTAAAGCCTCCTTTACTTTATTATAACAAATAAAATAAAAAAAGAAAATAGAAAGATGATATTATGATAATTTATTAAATATTTAGATAAAAATTAACAAAAAGGATTAACAATTTTCATGTTAATCCGCTATTAAATCTTATTTTGGTTTTTGTTAATATAGGTAAAGTATGAGTATGTAGAATATTTTTTACAATTTTCTTTCATAGAGTCATAAACCTTATTTCTAAGTAATTGAGCATTTTCATTTATCGTTAAATTCTCATCAGGATAATATGGTCCATCAAGATAGATTATTATTTTAGGTGTTTTAAAAAATTTACGTTTTTGAAAGCAAGTCGTCATACTTACAACCGCGGCATTTAGTCTTACGGCATATTTAAAACTATCTGATGTAAATGGACGAATATCAGTGTAATATGGCCAAACATGAGCTTCTGGAAAAATTGTAATACTTTTATTTTTGGAAATTAATTTATTTATAGATTTTAAAAGTTTTTTCTTATGATTTATGTTTTCAGAAAGTGGAAGAGCGCCAACAGCTCTTAATATGGGAAGAATAAATGTTAAAGAATTGGCCTGTTTACCAGTTATTATATGATTTTTGGTTTTAAAACTTACTAAATTTGGTAAAAAAGCATCACCTAAAACTGTAGTATGATTGCCATATATAAAATAACCATTTTTTATTTGTTTAAGTATTTTTTTATTTTTAATTTTATAATTAAATTTGATTTTGCAATATATAAATGCAAAAGGTATCATTAACATCCTATAGCCTATAAATTCAAATATTTTTACTAAAAAATTATTAGAAATAAATTTATAGTTATCAGGTAGTGGCTTAATTTTTTTTACTGTTGTTGCAAAATCATCATTAAGTTCATCTTCATAATAAATAATATCTTGATATTTCATAACAATATCTCCCTTTTTAATCTTTCATATTGTATCAAAATAATTTAAAAAAATCTATAAAAAAATCTTGATTTTATTATTTTTATATGCTTTTTTTGTAAAATCTATTTTACATGATTAGATATGTGTTATATAATATGAAGTAGTAGGAGGATTGGTTATGTTAGAATATAAGTTTGATACTCAGCTTTTAATTGCTGGTGAAAATTTAAGTGAGGATATTATTATCGATTATATTACTAATAATATAAAAGGTGACTGCCTTTTGGCTGTTGGAGATGAGGATTTAATAAAAATTCATTTTCACACTAATACACCTTGGGAAGTGTTAAAATACTGTTCAACCTTAGGTGAAATCTATGACATTGTCATTGAAAATATGCAACGTCAAGAAATGGGATTAAAGGGCTAAATAGGAAACCAAGCAATGTAAATTGTTTGGTTTTTTTTAGAAATAAATAAAATTTTAGTTTTTTTAAAAAAAATGAATAACAAATATAAAATTTGTGTATTTATAAAAAATGTTATGATATAATACGTTTATGGAAGTAAGAGATTAAAGGAGTTTTAATTATGTGGTATGAAATTTTATATAGAGTATTGTCAATAATAAATTATGTAGTATTAATTGTTATTGCCATTCCTGTTTTGGTACAATTATTATATGTTTTATTTTCTTGGGTAAAAAAGAAAAAATTTCCAAAAAGTGAAAATAAGGGAAGAATTGCTTATATAATTCCTGCCCATAATGAAGAGGATGTAATTTATCAAACTGTTAAGGATTGCCTTGAAAATCAAGATTATCCTAAAGAATTATTTGATGTATATGTTGTTGCCGATAACTGTACTGATAAAACTGCTTTATTAGCAAAGGAAGCTGGGGCAAAGGTGCTTATACATAACGATCCAGATCCAACTCATCATATGGCTTTGTATCCATTAAAATATGGTATAAATTATTTAATTAATTTAGATAATCCTTATGATATTATAATTCATCTAGATGCTGATAATCACATTAATAAAGAATTTTCATCATTGATGAATGATGCTTATCAGTCAGGTGTTGATTTTGCTAGACCATATGAGGGTGCTTTAAATGCTACTCAAAATTTCTATACTAAAGCTTGCACATTGTTTTATACATTTGATTCTCGCTATGGAAGTAGAGTTCGTGAGCGTTTAGGTATTGCTGCTCATGTTAATGGTAGTGGTGCTATGATGAGCCAAAGAATGTTAAAAAAATGTGGTGGCTATGATGCAATTTCTATTTCTGATGATGCTGAATTTAATTTTAATCGTATGCTAGAAGGCTATAAGGGTCATTTTGTAGAGGATGCAGTAGTTTATGAGGATATGCCATCATCATTTAAGGATACTCTAAATAGAAATAAAAGAATTGGTAGTGGTGGAATGAAGCTTTTAAAGACAAAGCTGATGACCATGCTAAAAAAATTCTTTGTAACAGGTAGAATATCTTATATAGAAATGTTTTTGACCTATAGTTTTAATTTTTTAACTATTATTTTATGTACTTGGATACCATTATTTTATATTTATAATTTTATCTTTTTAGGATATGCAGCTTATGATATGATTCCTCTTTCAATGTATGATAGTAGCTATTATTATACAATTTTGTGGAATACAATAATAATTGGTGCTTCTATAATAGTTGCTTTATTTGTTTTCTTTGGAATTCTACAAGGCTTAATTTTAGCAATTGTAGATTATAAGAAGATAGGTGCTAAAAATCGTAGAGAATTATTATCAGCAGTATTTTTATTCCCTGTGTTTTTAATACTTTATGCTACAACTTTATGCATAGGATCATTATCAAAACCTAGCTGGGGTAAAGTAAAAAGAAATACTAATTAACTTGGAGATATTATGAATAATTATGCTTTAGAAATCGAAAATCTTGTGAAAACCTATGGCTCTGTAAAAGCTGTTAATGATATTTCATTTAAGGTTTTAAAGGGCTCATTATTTGCCTTTTTAGGTATTAATGGAGCTGGAAAGTCTACTACAATTAACATTATTTGTTCAATATTACAAAAAAATTCTGGTCGTGTCATTGTAAATGGTTATGATTTAGATACAAATGCCTTTGAAATAAAAAATGAAATAGGCATTGTTTTTCAAAATAGCGTTTTAGACCAAGAATTAACAGTTAAGGAAAATCTAGATATAAGAACGTCCTTTTATTCATTACCAAAAGAGCAAAAGAAAAAAAACATTGATGCGATTATTAGGCTTTTGGATCTTGAACCAATTTTAAATAGAACAGTTAAAACTCTTAGTGGTGGTCAAAAAAGAAGAGTTGATATTGCAAGAGCTATGGTACATGCTCCTAAGTTATTGATTTTAGATGAACCAACAACCGGGTTAGACCCTAAAACTAGATTGGTTGTATGGTCATTAATTGATAAGATTAGATATGAAACTAATATGACAGTTTTTTTAACGACACATTATCTAGAAGAAGCTGAAAAAGCAACAGATGTTGTTATAATGGATAAGGGTAAAATTATAGCTAGAGGTACACCAGTAGAATTAAAAAATAAGTATAGTAGTGACTATATAATAAGCTATATGCAAAAAAATAATGATTTTGAAGAAAAGATGAATTCTTTAAATTTATCATATAGTTATAATGAAGATATTTTAGGCTATAAAATTAAAATTGAAGATAGTACAAAGGCTAAGGATTTACTTAAGCAATTTGATGAATATATATTAGATTTTGAAGTTCTAAAGGGAAATATGGATGATGTGTTTTTAAATGTTACTGGTAAAAATATAGTTATAGGTGAAGAAAATGAAAAAAAATAGTATTACAATTAGGAAATGGGATATATTTTATCAGTTAACAAAAAGGCATTTCTTAGTTTTCTTTAAAAATAAAATTCGAGTATTTTATACATTAATGGTTCCCCTTATTATTTTAGCTGTATATGTTTGTTTTTTAAGAGGATTAGAATTACAGACAGTTAAAAATACACTTTATGAACTAGGAATAACTCCAAATGATGAAATCCTAAAGCATATTAATATTATTGTTGATTCCTGGATGTTAAGTGGTATTATTGCTTTAAGTACTATTACTATTTCCATTCAAACCAATAATATTATCATAAATGATAAGGAAAACGGGGTAAATCGTGATTTTGCTTCATCGCCAATTCATCGAAATTATTTAATTGCTAGCTATTTCGTTTTTAATTTTTTAGTTACATTATTAATATGCTTTATAGTTTTATTAATTTGTTTATTATATTTAGCCTTTATGAAGGAATTTAGTATTACCTTTGTAGATTTTTTAACCATGATAGCAGTGTTGTGTTTTACAACAATGGGGTCAACATTATTTACAATATTTATTTGTTCATTCATTAATAGAGAGTCTACACTTGCTAGTATAATTGCAATCTTCTCAGCTGCGGCAGGTTTTTTAATAGGGGCATATATGCCATTATCTATGTTCCCTAATTGGTTAAGTAATTTATGTTGCTTTTTCCCAGGAACATATGCGTGCTCATTAATGCGATATTCCTTTTTATTAACACCAATAAATAATTTAGTTGAGTATTTAGAAAGCTCTAATATAATAGCTAATTATCAAGATTTAGTAAGCAGTCTTACAAATGGCTTTGGATATAATTTGGAATTCTTTAATATGAGTATTAGCGTATCTATTTCCTCAGCTATTAATTTTGGCTTTATAATTGTTTTTGCCGCTTTAAATATTTTTTCAGCTAAATATTTGGCAAGAATAAGTGATGAAAGATAAAAAAACTAGACTTTTAGTCTAGTAGATTAGAGATATCCTTAAAGCTATCAAAAGCATGGATATCTTTTTTTAATATATTACAAACAATGTCATAGCATTTTTTGGCATCAACTAAATAAGATTTGGCATTACCAAATTTAAACATAGTACAAGCATTATTTTTAATTAAAATTGGTAAAAGTTTTTCGTAATGATCACTTATATGCTCAGATAGAGTTGAGTAATGCTTCGGCATATAGTAATCGATGAGTTGATCATTATTTTGGCTGATAAAATGAAAAATATGGTCTGTAAAACGGTTAGGAACCTTAAATTCCTCTTCAATACTATGAATGAAAGTATTTTTACTTAATGGTGCACCTAAAAACAAGATTTTAGCATTATAATTTTTTAAAATGCCAAAACAATTATTTGGTCCTACAGGAGTAGTAGCTGTTAAATCATTTTTTATATATTCTTTTGCTTTTATACCATAGGCGCACACTGAATGAGTTGGGTGGGTGCTTCTAATAAATCCTTTTGTATTTAAAGCTATATTAGTAAGCATACCTACACAAGATGGTGTTTTTTGACAATTAAATATCATATTATCCTTATTCATTATATTCCATGTATGAGTTGGAAAAATTAATAGTCCTTTGTTTAAATAATTACATAAAGTATCGATAAGACCTGAAGCATTACCCTCGATAGGACCAATATTCTTTAGGCTTGAATGAATTAAAATGGTATCATCACACTTTATATTTAATTTGTTTAATATATTTATAATTTCCTTCTTAGTTAACATAATATCACCTTTGTGATTATATCATGAAGAATTATCCATTTATAGTATTGTAAAATTTTAAGTGATGTGGTATATATAATATGCATGCTCTCTTAGTTCATCGGTAGAACGTGGCCATGGTAAGGCTAAAAGGCAAGTTCGATTCTTGCAGTGAGCACCACTGAACAATAATGGCTTAGGCCATTTTTTTATTTTTTAAATAAAATGTCGAAATTTATAATACGAATTATATTTCTAATTTTGTCGAAGGTGTTTTTATTTTAAATTAAATAAATTATAATCCTAGATGGTGATTATAATGGGATTAAATGTAGGAGTATATGTAAAAGGGAATGCCTTAATATTAAGATTAAAGGGCGACCTAGATGATTTGTCTGTTAAAGATTTAAGGACAAGAATTAGTAGGTATATTGATGACTATAAGATTAAGCATTTAGTTATAAATGTTGAAGGTCTTGATTTTATGGATTCATCAGGAATAGGTTTTATAATTGGTAGATTTCATCAGCTTAAAAGAGTTGGTGGTGATGTGGCGATATGTAATGTCCATCAAAAAATAGAAAAAATTATAAATTTATCAGGTTTAAATAAAATCTGTATGATTAGAGAGAACGAGTCTGCAACATTGCTAGCAATGGGAGGTTATTAATATGGAAAATGAGATTCAGTTAAGATTTTTATCTAAAAGAATAAATATTGCTATTATAAGGAATATGATAGGCGTCGTATTGGTTGAAAATAATCCAACTATTACCTTCATTAATGAATTAAAAACAGTTGTAAGTGAGGCTGTTACAAATGCTATTGTTCATGGATATTGTAATCAAGAAGATAAATACGTAGATATGAAAATCATGATTAAGCCAGAATGTGTAGCTATAGAAGTAATTGATAATGGTGTAGGAATAGAAGATGTTGAAAAGGCCAAAGAGGCATTATTTTCTACTAAAGCTGATGAAGAAAGAAGTGGTTTAGGTTTTACTATAATGGAAATGTTTTGTGATAAGCTAATAGTTAGTAGTAAATTAAATGAGGGAACAAAACTATATATTGAAAAAAAATGGTAGTATAAATATTAAATAGTTAGGTCATAATATTGATGGTGATATTATGCAAAAGGAAAAAAAATATTACGAAAGCCTTATAAAAAGTGAAAGAGATTATAAACAAATGCTTATCAATTTTTTAGAGGCTTTTTTCTTTGGAGGAATTTTATGCTTAATAGGACAAATAATTTATGTGGTGTTATTAAAAAATTTTTCTGAGGCAGATAGTACTTTTTATTTACTTGTAATCGCAATGTCATTCGCATCAATTTTATCAGCTATTGGCATCTATGATGATTTAGGACAAATTGCAAAATGTGGTTTGGCCATACCTATAACAGGCTTTGCTAATGCTTGTGTTAGTTCGGCTATGGAATATAAAAAAGAAGGTTTAGTATTAGGCATAGCTAGTAATTGTTTAAAATTAGCAGGAAGTGTAATCGTCTTAGGAAGTGTTAGCGCCATAGTTGTCAATACTTTAAGGTATATTTTTGAGGTACTGCTATGAACTTTAAAATAGAAAATGTATATTTAAATGATAGTATCGTCTTATCAGGAGAAAAAGAGAAACAAGGACCAATCGGCAAATATATTGATTATCATAGCCAGTTTAAGAACTCCTCATTTGAAAATAGTGAAATTGCCATGCTATATCAGGCGATTGATATGCTATTAGAAAAACAAAATTTAAAGGATAGTGACATTGATTTAGCTATAGGTGGAGAATTATCAAATCAATTAACCACCACAAGTTATACTTTTAGAAAAATAAATACTAGTCTGATTGGAATTTATTCTGCATGCTCCACTATTTCCTTAGCTATTGGTTTATCAGCGTTACTATTGATGAATAATCAGGTTAATAGAGTATTAGCTTTTACATCAAGCAATAATCAAAGTGCTGAACGTCAATTTAGAAATCCAATTGAATATGGTGGCGAAAAAGAAATTACGCAAACATTTACCTCTACAATAGCTGCTAGTGCTATTTTATCTAATGAGGTATCAAACATAAGAATTAAATCTTTTACCGTTGGTAAGGTAATAGATATTGGCTTTTCTGATGCTATGGATTTTGGTAGAGCTATGGCACCAGCTGCAATAGAGACTTTGTTAGAGCATTTTAAGTCTACTAATACTACGCCTAATGATTATGATTTAATTTTAACAGGTGATTTATCTAAGTATGGCTATGAGATTGTAAAAAAAGAGCTAATGAAAGAGTATGGTCCTATTACTAATTATAATGATTGCGGATTATTATTATATGATATAAAAAAACAAAATGTTTTAGCAGGTGGAAGTGGACCTGGTACAAGTGCGGCTGTATTATTATCTTACGTTAAGAAGAAACTACAAAATAAGGAATTAAAACATGTAATTTTATGTGCAACAGGGGTCTTAATGAATCCTACCATGGTTAATCAAAAAAATTCATTACCTTGTATTGCCCATATTGTTGAGTTGGAGGGAATATGATTTATTTATATGCATTTTTAATTGGAGGCTTTATATGCTCATTAGCCGAGCTAATTAAATCAATTTTTAAGTTGACTACAGGACATATGACCGTTTTGTTTGTCTGTTTAGGCACGCTTTTAGATATAAATAATTTTTATGATAAAATAGTTGGTTTTGCAGGAGCTGGGGCATTACTGCCAATAACTAGCTTTGGTCATTCACTAGCTCATGCTAGCTTTAATAAGGCCCAAGAGATAGGCTTTATTGGAATTTTTACAGGGATGTATGATAAGACGGCCGGGGGAATAGCATTTATTTTTTTAGTATCAGTCATAATAGCTTTAATTTTCAAGCCTAAATCTTAGCTACCTATAACTAGGTAGCATTTTATTTTTTTGAAACTTTTATTTAAAATAAGAAAGTAAAATGATATAATATATAATATCTTTATATATAGAGGTGTAAATAATGCAGGAAAAAAAATCAATCTTCGCCCCTAATAAAATTGTGGCAATTATAATATATGTTGCGGTAATGTTTATTATAGCGAGTCTTATTACAATTGGAATTGGTAGTATAATTTGTAGAAAAAATAATTTAGATTTTATCTTATTTTCTGAGGCATTATCTGCTACTGATTTTACCAAATTTGACCCACGATATATAGAGGCCTCTGCCATAGCCCAGGGATATGGTAATTTCTTTGGCTATTTAATTGCTTTTATTGGTGTTACTTTTTTTATGCGAGATGAATTAAAAAGTGATCTATCAAAAATGAAAGCAAATAAATTTAAATACCCTATATATGCCATATTATTTTTTGTTTTAACCTTTTTAGTAGATTTTTTATTTCAATTGATAGTTGAAAGCTCTGTCAATCAATCGACAATTGAATTAATTTTAAACTATAGTGGCAAGTATGTTATGATAATTGCCGTTGTTGTATTTGCACCGATAGTTGAGGAATTAATATATCGAAAGGCAATATTTTCATTAACTAAGGGAAATCGTATATATGTAAGCTATCTTATAAGCATAGTCTTATTTACATTACCACATATGCTTTCATCTGATATGAGTAATATATTTGTTTGGATTTTACAATCTATACCCTATATGTTTAGTGCCTTTTTGTTTTGTTTAATCTATCATAAATCTAATTTTGATATTTATTCAACGATATTTGCCCATATTTTAAATAATTTAATAGCAGTTGTGCTTTCTATTATATAATGTTGTACTCATTAAAATTTTAAAAAGGAGAATTAGTTATTTAAAGTACAATTAAATAACTAACATATTTTTTATGCTAAAGAAAAATTTAAAATTATATAATTATAATGTTTTTGAGGAATTTGATAAGGGATGGCCAATTTTAACGTGTGGTGATAGAGAAAATGGCGTTAATAGTATGACTATATCCTGGGGAGGAATGGGAGTGTTATGGGGTAAAAAGGTGGCCTTCATCTTCGTAAGACATTCAAGATATACTTTTGATTTTATTGAAAAATCAAACTCTGTTACCTTATCCTTTTTAACTGATGATTATAAAAATGAAAAAACTATTTTTGGCAGTAAATCAGGCCGTGATATAGATAAATTTTTGGCATCTGGATTGCATAAAACTCTTGATGTTGATTTTAATGGCTATTACATTACTGAGGCTAAATATGTTTTAAAGATGAAAAAACTATATAGTATTGATATACCATATGAAAATTTACCTATTGAAATTAAAAATCAATACTATTCTAATGGTGATATGCATAGAATGTATGTATGTGAGATAATGCAATATTTAGAAAATGAGGAGTAATATGAAAAAAACAATATTATTTGATTTAGATTCAACACTTTTACAAATGAATCAGGATGAATTTGTAAAATGTTATTTTAAATCAGTAGCTTTAAAGGTAAAAGAATTTGGCTATGATAGCCTCGAGTTTATGAAGCATTTTTCTAATGCGGCATATTGTATAATTACAAATGATGGTAGTAAGACTAATAAAGAAGTATTTTGGGAATGTATGCGTAAGCATTATAGCGATATTGATAGTAAAATAGCTTTGTTCGATAAATATTATGAAAATGAATTTAACGAAATCAAGCAAATTGTTAGAAATAATAGCTTATCTAAAGATATAGTTTCAACACTTAAGTCAAAGGGCTATCAATTAGTTTTGGCCACTAATCCTTTATTTCCTAAAATATGTACGATTCAACGAATTAAATGGGCAGGTTTAGATCCCAATGATTTTATATATATCTCGACCTATGAAAATAGTCATTATTGCAAGCCAAACCAAAAATACTATTTAGAAATATTAAATAAACTATCATTACATGAGGATGATTGTATTATGGTAGGTAATGATGTGTCTGATGATTTTTCCAATTTACCATCAGGTATGAGTAAAATCCTTATTACCGATTTTTTAATAAATAAAAATAATTTGCCAATAGATATGCCAAGCTATACCTTGGAGGAATTTTTACAATATATAAAGGAGCGTTTTTAATGCCAATTATTGATTTACATTGTGATACTATCGGATGTTTGTATAATAAAAATGATACTGATTTAAGTCAAAATAATTTACAAATAGATGTAGATAAATTGATTAAAGGCCAATATATGCTACAATGCTTTGCCATGTTTGTTGATAGTAAAAAAGCCGAACCTTTTAAAACGTGTATTGAAATGATTGACTTGTTTTATGAACAAATAGCCAAGAATAAAGATTTAAAAGTTTGTTATACCTTTAATGATATTATAAAAAATGCTAATGATCAAAAAATCTCTGCTTTATTAACTGTTGAAGAGGGCGAAGTAATAGAAGGAAATTTAAGCTATTTAAAGACGTTACATAGATTAGGTGTTAGAATGATTTGCCTAAGTTGGAATTATAAAAACCAACTAGGATATCCTAACATAAATTTAAACCAAGAAAATATAGATCATTTTACACCTAATGTAGAGGATGGCCTAACAAAATTTGGCATTGAAGTAGTAAAAATGATGAATAATTTAAATATGATTATTGATGTATCTCATTTGTCTGATAGAGGTTTTTGGGATGTTATAAATACCTCAACAAAGCCTATTGTGGCTTCCCATTCTAATTGCCGAAGTATATGTAAGCACGTTAGAAATTTAACAGATGAAATGATTATTGCCCTAAATAAAAATGGTGGCATTATGGGAATGAACTATTGTAATGAGTTTTTAGATAATGATCCTCAAATAGGACGTAGGACAATAGAATGTTTAATTAAACATATTAAGTATATTAAAAAGCTAGTTGGCGTAGATGTTATTGCCCTTGGCAGTGATTTTGATGGTATTAATAATAATATAGAATTGAAGGATGCATCACTTTTAACAAAATTGGTTGATGCATTGTATGCAAATGGTTTTACCAAAGAAGAGATTGACAAAATTACATATAAAAACGCCTTAAGAGTATTTCAAGAAGTACTTATTTAAACCATTGTAAAAAGCCTCATATATTCGTCGTATGAGGCTTTTAAAATATAAATATTATGATTCTATATTGGAGATAATAAAATTTACTACATCAGATTTTTTTATATTAAGAACATAGGCAATTTCTTCATATATTATTTTTTCAGCATCCTTAAAGTATTGTTCATCACAGGCATGTAATTTTTTTCCACGCTCTTTAAGCTCTTTTTGATGCTCGTAAATACTTTTGATTATACCAATTACCTCAATTCTTTTTCCGCAACGTAAAATATTAGAAAAATGTTTTTTACGTTCATTTTCATTATCAATCCAATATGGTTTAACTGTGGGGATTTGTTCAATTAAAGAATATATTTCATGCTCAGATAGAATAGGGCGAAGCTTTTCTTTAGCAACAGGACTATCAACCGGTACTTGTAGTAAAGCTTTCATTCCAACTAAAGGGGTTAAAAGATAATAATTAGTTACTTGACCATTAAATTCCTTTTGAACAATATTTGCCACTTTACATATTCCATATGTAGTGTAAATAATGGTATCCCCAATTTGATACATTGTATTACCTCCTTTTTTAAATAGTAGCCATTACTTTCATTATAGCATAATTTTATTTATTTTGAAATCAAAACTTTTTTCTTTTCAAAATTTCTATACACCATAGTTAAAATATTATATAATAGATTGTGATTTAGGAGGTATGTCTATGATTGATAATTATAAAGATTTTTTAATTTTTTTAAATTCATTAACAACTAAACCTAAATTATTGCTTCATAGTTGCTGTGCGCCATGCTCATCACATGTTATTTTATTACTAAGTAAGTATTTTGATATTACTATTTATTTTACTAATGATAATATATATCCAATTGATGAATATAATATTCGTTTAGATGAATTACAAAAATTTGTAAAGGATATTAATTTAGATATAAAAGTAATAGATGATGGCTATAATCCTGATGATTATTATAGTTGTGTAAAGGGATTTGAAAATTTAAATGAAAGATCTTTACGCTGTAAAAAATGTTACCATCTAAGGATGGAGAAGACTGCTAAAAAGGCATTAGAATTAGGCTTTGATTATTTTACGACAACCTTATCTATTTCTCCATATAAGGTTGAAAAATGGATTAATGAAATCGGCTATGAGCTTGAGGCTTTATATAATGTAAAATATCTTTATTCCAATTTTAAAAAAGATGATGGCTATAAGCATTCTATAAAACTTTCTAATGAATACCATCTATATCGTCAAGATTATTGTGGCTGTAAGTTCTCATTAGAGGAAAGGAATAATCATGGATTTAAAAAAGAAAACTAAGATACGTAAGATTGATATACCAACCGATAAAAGATGTATTTTTGTAAGTGATATTCATGGGGATATAGATACCTTTAAGCAAGGCTTGAAGTCATTAAATTTTAATAGTGATGATTATCTATTTATAATTGGTGATATTTATGAGAAAGGCGATTTTAGTAAAAATTTAGAAACCATCAACTATGTATATGAGCTTTCAAAAAACAATAAAAATGTATTTCCTATGGCGGGAAATTGTGATGAAGTTTTGAGGTTTATTTTACCAAAAGAAGATAAAGAGAAATTTTTATATTATGCTAATATAAAGAAACGTTCTATAATAAATGATATCGCAGCTAAGGAAAATTATAAATTGTCTATGGACATGAATGTTGATGATTTTATCAAAATGATCTATAAAAAATATCATTATTTATACGAATTTATTGATTCTTTAGATGATGTTATATTTATTAATGATAAATTAGTTTTAGTTCATGGGGGAATTGATGATATTAATAACATTCCTAAATATTCATTGGATTTATTGAAATATGATAAGTTTTATGAGTTGACTAAGCCCCAACAAAAACTTATGATTGTTGGCCATTATCCTACTAGAAATTATCGTAGTAAATTAGCCTGTGTCAATCCTATTTTTGATTTTAAAAAGAATGTAATTTGTATTGATGGAGGGAATCACGTTGTAAAGGGAGGTCAAATAAACTTTGTTTATATTAATAATTTAGACGAAATGAAATTTGACTTTGCTTATTATGACCACTATCCCAAATTCATTATGAAGGATAGTGTTGATTATAAGGCCCCTATTGAGCATGTTAATATTAGATTTGGTGAAAATGAGGTTGAGGTCTTAAATACGGATTTAGATTTTATATATATTAGACATTTATCAACTAATATATGTATGTGGGTCCATAATTCTTTTGTTTACAAGAATGAATCTAATAATAAGTTTTATTGTTATGATGGTTCTAATCAATTTATATCTGTAAAAAAAGGGGAAACCATTTCTATCATTATAAAGGCAAATCCTTATAGCTTAATTAAAAAGGATGGCTTTATTGGTTTGATTGAAACAAAGTATATAGATTATGAAAATTAAGTATACAATTTTACAACAAACAACTGTTATAGACTATTTAGAAAGCTTTCATTTATCTAAATCAAAGATATATAAATTATTTTTAGAGGGCAATATAAAAGTAAATGGCGAAAACTGTCAAAGAAAGACAATTCTTAATAAAAATGATATTTTAGAAATTGATGAAAATGAAAATATTGATTTTAAATGCTATAAAAAGAGATTGGATATAATATATGAGGATGATTATTTATTAATTTTAAATAAGCCTGCCCACTTATTAATACATAATGATTCTAAGGAAAAAGATGATAGTCTATGCAATATGGTTGCATATTATTATCAAGTAAAAGGATATGATTTAAGTATTAAATATGCTCATAGATTAGATTTTGATACTACGGGAATAATTATCTTTTGTAAGGATATGCTTACAATGGCTTATATGAATTATATGATATCAAAGCATGAAATAAAAAGATATTATTTAGCTTTAGTCAGTGGAAAATTAAAAAATTCTAGTGGGACTATTAACTTACCAATAGGTGAGGATCGTCATCATAAATCTAGAAGAAGGGTATCTAAAACAGGTGATATTGCGATTACTCATTATCAGTTAATTAAGCAATATAAAGATTATGCTTTAGTATTTATAAGTTTACAAACGGGAAGAACTCATCAAATTAGAGTTCATTTTTCTCATTTAGGTCATCCCCTTTTAGGAGATGAACTTTATTTTGGAAGTACTAAGTATATAAAAAGAACAGCTTTACATAGTTTTAGATTAGAATTTATTCATCCAGTTAGCAAAAAAGAAATTATTTTACAAAAGAATATACCATATGATATGAAAATATTAGTAGGTGATGTAGATGTTGATAGGGAAGTATTTAAATAGATTTTATTTAAAATATATTTTATTTTTTATATTTGGAATTTTGGCTTTAATATTAGTTGATTATTATCAATTAGAAATTCCTGTTATTTGTAAAAATATAGTAAATGGAGTAATAGATGCATCTTTATTTGATAATGCCTCTAAGATGCTAGATTATATGATTTATCTAGGAATAATAGCCTTAATAATGTTTATAGGTAGATTTACATGGCGTTATTGTGTTTTAGGCGTTGCTGCTAGAATAGAGGGTGATCTAAGAGAAGATATGTTTATTCATGCTGAAAAACTATCTAATCAATTTTATAAAGAAAATAAAACAGGAGCCTTGATGGCTTTATTTACCAACGATTTACAAATGATTAGACAGGCTTTTGGTTCAGGAACAATTATGCTTATAGATGCCATCTTTTTGGGTGGCTTTGCTCTTTTTAGAATGTTTAGAAGTAATTGGATTTTAACTTGTTTTTGTTTAATTCCTTTAACTTTGATGGCAATTGTTACAATTATAGTTGGTAGAGTTATGGAACAAAAATTTAGGCTACGACAGGAAGCTTATGATAAGCTATCTGATTTTTCTCAAGAAAACTTTAGTGGAATTGCAGTAATTAAGGCCTTTGTTAAGGAATTAAATGAAATTAGACATTTTGATAAATTAAATCAAGATAATTATGTAAAAAATATAAATTATGTAAGATATGCGACAATAATAAACGTTTTACTAGGGTTGGTAATTTCTACAATCTTTGCAGTTTTATTTGGTGTTGGAGCTTATTTTGTTGTTAACGATTCAGTGTTTAATGGAGTTCAATTTAAAAGTGGTGAACTATTTGAATTTATCGCTTATTTTGACACATTAATTTGGCCATTTATGGCAGTAGCCCAACTAATCAATATGAAGGCTCAAGCTAAAGCTTCATATCATAGAATTGAAGAATTCTTAAATCAAAGAATTGATATTGTTGATAAAGATATTGTCGATATAGACAAAATTAAAGGTAAAATAGAATTTAGAAATCTAACCTTTAAATATCCTGATGGATCTAATAATGTTTTACAAAATATTAGTTTTACAATTAACAGTGGAGAAATGGTTGGTATAATAGGTAAAACTGGTTGTGGAAAAACAACAATAGTGGATTTATTATTAAGAACTTATAATATTGAAGATAACCAAATATTTATTGATGATAAGGATATCATGCATTTACCATTTAAAAAAGTAAGGGATAGCATTGGTTATGTTCCACAAGATAATTTCTTATTTTCGGATACAATATCTAATAATATAGGCTTTGCCTTTGAAGATATTAATATGGACGAAATTTATAAATTTGCTAGTTTAGCTGATGTTCATAATAATATAATTGATTTTAAGGATAAGTATGATACTATTTTAGGAGAAAGAGGAGTTACTCTAAGTGGTGGTCAAAAACAACGTGTCTCTATTGCCAGGGCATTAATAAAAAAGCCAGCTATTTTAATATTTGATGATTCAGTGTCAGCAGTTGATACTAAGACAGAAAAGACAATACTAGATAATTTAAAAAGTATTCGTAGAGGTATGACTACAATAATGATTGCTCATAGAATTTCTACAGTTGAATCATTAGATAAGATTATTCTTTTAGATGATGGTAAGGTAAGTGCTATTGGTACTCATGATGAACTTTTAAAAACCAGCGAACTTTATAGAGAAATGGTTCACCTTCAATCTTTACAAGAAGAGGTAGAGGGAGGTCAAAATGAATAAATTTGATGATACAAAAAATATCAAAACTTACAATGATAGTAATATTATTAAACGACTTTATTCCTATTTAAAGCCTGTTAAATGGTACTTTGTCTTAGCATTATTTTTGACATGCGTAATAGTTGTTGCTGATTTAATACCTGCTTATCTTGAAGGTAAGATTATAGGGGCTTTAGGTGATAGTAATATAGCTAGTGAAGAAAAATTTACAAAGGCTATAATTTTAGTGATAGTATACGTAATTATATTTATTATAGCGGCTATAGTTAATTATCTAAATACAATGAACCTTCAAAAAGCTGGACAAAAGATAATCTTATCGTTAAGAAGAGATGTTTTTGTTCATATTGAAAATTTATCAATTGCCCAAATAAATGCTACACCAGTTGGAAAATTAGTTACTAGAGTAACTTCTGATGTCAATATGATTAATGAGCTTTATACAAACGTAATTGTAAATTTGATTAGATATTTAATAACTATTATCTTCGTTATAATCTTAATGCTATTAATTTCTCCTTTATTAACCCTATATGTGGGCATTATGGCTCCGATTTTAATAATTTTATATATTATTTTTAAAAATGCATCAAGAAAGCAATATAGAGTTGTTAGAGGTTGTGTTTCTAACGTTAATGCTTTTTTATCTGAAAATCTTTCAGGTATGAAAATTACGCAAATCTTTAATCAAGAAGAAAAAAAATTAAAAGAGTTTAGGCAAAAAAATAATGAGCTTAGAAAAAATTCTATAAAAGAGGTATTAATATTTGGAGTTTTTAGACCGGCAATTTATGTATTATATGTAGTAACACAAATAATAGTTTTGTATAATGGTTATAAATTGATTGGTTCTAATAAATTAATGCTAGATTCTTATGTATCATTTTATCGATATATAGACTCATTCTTTAATCCAATTCAACAAATTGCTGATCAATTTAATCAATTGCAATCAGCTTTTGCTTCAGCTGAAAGAATTTTTGAAATTTTAGATATAAAGCCTCAAATTTTAGATGATGAGGAAGCTATAGAAATTGATAAATTTCAAGGCAAAATTGAGTTTGACCATGTTTGGTTTTCATATAACAATGATAATTGGATTTTAAAGGATGTAACATTTACTATAAATCCTAATGAGACTGTTGCCTTTGTCGGAGCTACTGGAGCAGGTAAAACAACTATTTTAGCCTTAATAGTTAGAAATTATGAGATACAACGTGGCGAAATACGTATAGATGGGATTAATATTAGAAAAATAAAAATAGAATGCTTAAGAAAGAACATAGGTCAAATGCTACAGGATGTATTTTTGTTTTCTGGGACAATTAGATCTAATTTAACACTTAGAGATGAAAATTTTACTGATGAAGAAATAATAAAATCATGTCAGTACGTTAATGCTAATAGTTTTATAGATAAATTAGATAAGGGATTAGATTATGAAATTTTAGAGCGTGGTGCTAATTTTTCAAGTGGTCAAAGACAATTATTGTCCTTTGCAAGAACAATTTTACATAAGCCTAGTATTATGATACTAGATGAAGCTACAGCCAATATAGATACGGAAACTGAGGTATTAATTCAAGATTCGTTGGAGAAAATGATGAATGTAGGTACTATGCTTATAGTAGCTCATCGTTTATCAACTGTTCAAAATTGTGATAATATTATTGTTTTACATAAAGGTGAGATTGTAGAAATGGGTAATCATCATTCTCTTTTAGCCCAAAGAGGATTATATTATAATTTATATGAACTACAATATAAACATTCAGAAAGGTAGAAAAAAATGAAAAAGAAAATTATATATATAATTACTCCTATATGTATACTTATCCTTGTTGCGATTATTTTATTTTTTAATATTCCTAGAGTAAAATATGTTTATGATGAGGCTAGTGATAGCTATTATGTTAGTAAGGTTTATGGCAATAGTAAAAGCTATACAATTAGCTCAAGTTATAATGATAAAGCTGTTGTGGGAATTTCGGATAGAGCATTTTATAAAAAGGATAGATTAGAAGAGATTATATTGCCACAAAGTATAAAAATAATTAATCGTCTAGCTTTTAGTGAGTGTACTAATTTAAAAAAAATTAATTTAGAAAATGTAGTTGAAATACAAAGAAATGCTTTTAGTTATTGTTATAATTTGGATAATTTAACTTTAAATGCCCAAAAACTTGGTGCTTCAGTGTTTTATGATTGTAATAAACTAAAAATGATTGATTTAGGAAATGAATTACTATTTATTGGCTCAATGGCCTTCAGTAAAACTGCAATTGCAAGTATCAATATTCCTAGAAGTGTTACCACCTTAGGTGATAATTGCTTTAGCTATTGTAATAACTTAGCTAATATAAATGTCTACGGAGATAATCTAAAAAATAATGCTTATTTAAGGACTTTAAAAATTGTTAATTATATAGGGTGAGGTATATATGAAAAGACCAATTTTAATTTGTGTAGCTGGTGGAAGTGCAAGCGGAAAAACTACCGTAGTAAATGAAATTACAAATAGCTTTAAAGATAATCAGGTTTCTGTTATCTATATGGATAATTATTATAAAAAAAGAGATGATTTATCAATGGAAGAGCGTAAAAAAATAAATTATGATCATCCCTTATCATTTGATTTAGATTTGTTATATAAGGATATTAAGAGTCTTTTAAACTGTGAGGAAATTAAATCACCTGTTTATGATTTTTGTATCCACAATAGAGCCTGTAATAAATATAGTATAGTTAAACCTACAAATGTTATTATCCTAGAAGGGATATTGACCCTATATGATAATAGAATAAGAGATTTGGCTGATATAAATATATATGTAGAATCAGAAGCTGACATAAGATTCATTAGGCGTTTAAAAAGGGATATGGTTGAAAGAGGTAGGAGTATGGATGATATTATTTATCAATATCTATCTACAGTAAAGCCTATGTATGATGAGTATGTATGCCCAACTAAAAAATTTGCTGATATTATTATACCTAATGATACTAAACACGATGTTGCTATAAAGGTATTAATAGCAAAAATTAAAGAAGAATTAAAATGATTATAAAATAAAACAGGGAAAGCATTTAGTTTTCCCTGTTACTTTTTTAATCTATATTTTTAATGAAAGCTTTATAAGCTAAATAAGCCTCGTAAACATCGACCTTAGAAACTACTTCATTTGGAGCATGCATTGACAATACAGCTATGCCGGCATCAATAACTTCCATATTGTAATTTCCAAGAATATAGGCGATTGTTCCGCCACCACCAACGTCTACCTTTCCTAATTCAGCAGTTTGATAATGAATATCATTATCATCCATTATAGCTCTAATCTTAGCTATATATTGAGGGTCAGCATCATTACATCCTGATTTTCCTCTTGCACCAGTGTATTTATTAAAACAAATTCCCTTTCCTAAATAGGCAGCATTTTTACTCTCAAATACACCTTGGTATAAAGGATCAACAGCAGCAGAAACATCTGATGAAAGCATTCTAGAATTTGTTAGAGCGTGACGTAATTTTAAATCTGAGTAATCAGTTGTTAAATTGATTAGTTCAGCAATTACATTTTCAAACCATTTAGAGTGAGCACCTGTTGCACCAACAGATCCAATCTCCTCTTTATCAACTAAAAATGCACAAGTAGTGTATTTTGATTCACCGTTATCTAAAACAGCACGTAAGGATGTGTAGGCACAAACTCTATCATCATGTCCATAGCCTAAAATCATTGAACGGTCTAATCCCAAGTCTCTGGCATTACCAGCTGGAACAATTTCAATTTCAGCTGAGATAAAATCTTCTTCATCAAGATTATAGTTATCTTTTAATATTTTTAAAATGTTTTTCTTTACAGCATCCTTTTCTTCGCCTTTAAGTGGCATATGTCCGAAAGTAACATCTAAATCTTCACCTTCGATTACCTTATTAGCTGGTTTTGCATTTTTATCATATGCTAGATGAGGAAGTAGATCAGTTATACATAAAACAGGATCATTTTCATTTTCACCTATATTAAGGTTAATAAATGTACCATCCTTTTTATAAATAACTCCGTGTAGGGCTAATGGATGAGCAACCCATTGGTATTTTACTATTCCACCATAATAGTGAGTATCTAATAAAGCTAAATCAGTAGTTTCATATAATGGATTTTGCTTCAAATCGATTCTAGGAGAATCTATATGAGCTCCTAAAATATTAATTCCTTCTTCAATAGGTCTTTCACCTATTACAAAAGCACAAATATTACGATTTTTATTTGTTGTGTATACCTTGTCACCTTTTTTTAAGCTTTTATATTGGCTTAAATCCTTAAAACCATATTTTTGACATAGGCTAATTGCGTATGAAACGCACTCTCTTTCAGTTTTTGATTTTGAAATAAAGTCCTTATAGTCATTATTAAAGTCCATTAATTCTTTTAATTTATTGTCTTGCTCGTATTTTTTCCAAGCATTCTTTGAATACATAATTTTTACCTCCTAAGCGAATTTATTATAGCACTTTTATTAAATGATTTCTATATTTAATATAAAAATCATATATTTAAATGGTGATGATATGATAAATAAAATTTTTATAGGAATTTTTTTTATAGGAATAGTTTATTCCATTTTTTCAAATAGACAAGAAGTAGTTATAGATGTTTTACTAAGTTCACCTAAAGATGCATTTTATCTATTTATAGATATATATGTTTTATTGATATTTTGGGGTGGAATATTAGAAATATGTAAGGATAGTGGCCTTCTTAAAGTTTTAAGTTCTTACATAATTTTTATAATCAGGCCTTTGTTTAAGAGACTAAATAAGGATGATGAGGCATTACAATATATTTCAATTAATTTTATGGCTAATATGCTTTCAATGGGAAGTGCAGCAACACCATTTGGATTACTAGCAATGAAAAGATTGGATGAAATTAATAATCATAGTGACATAGCCTCAGATGAAATGATTACTTTTTTATTAATAAATACATCTGGGCTTTGTATGATTCCTACTATGCTGATTGCCATAAGAAATCAATATCATAGTACTAATGCTGTTCAAATAATTCCTTATATAATTATTATTTCTACGATATGTACTATTCTATCCATTTTTTTAGACAAAGGAGGAAGAAAACTTGCAAAATCTTAGCTATTATATAATTTTAGGATTTGTCGGATTGGTTTTGTTATACTCGTTAATTAAAAAAAATAATGCCTATGAATCATTTATAAACGGTTGTAAAGAATCTATGACAACTGGAATTACAATTTTGCCCTACCTACTAGTAATGTATGTGGCAGTAAATGTCTTTAAAGCTAGTGGTATCCTAACCGATATTATAAAAATAGATGTCATCCCTAGTGAACTTTTGATTCAAGGAGTTTTTCGACCTGTTTCATCACATGCTTCCCTATCTATGATGATATCAATAATTAATACCTATGGAGTAGATAGCAAGGCAGGATTAGTGTCAAGTGTTTTACAGGGTGGAAGTGATACTACTATTTATGTTATGGGTTTATATTTTGGATATGTTGGTATTAAAAAGACACGTCATGCATACCCTATAGGGCTATTATGTGATTTAATTTGCTTTATATTATGTATGTTGTTATTTTTTTTAATATAGGTATTTTTGCTAAATATAATAAAATATTTATAATAAGATTGTAATTTTTTAACTTTTTTAGTATAATTTTTTATGGTGATTGTCGTGGATGATAATAAAGAAAGACTACAAAAAACAATGGCATCATGCGGTGTTGCCTCAAGACGTAAGTGTGAGGAATATATATTAAATGGTCGTGTTAAGGTTAATGGTGTTGTTGTTACTGAATTAGGTACTAAGGTTAGTAAAAAGGATAAAATTGAAGTTGATGGCAAAGAGCTTATAAAAGAACAACTAGTTTATTATGTTTTGTATAAGCCAACAGGTTACTTGACATCTGTTTCTGATCCAATGGGTAGAAGAACAGTTATGGATTTGATTGATTCAGAAACTAAAAAAACAAGAATTTTTCCAATTGGTCGTTTGGATTATGATACATCTGGTGTTTTGCTTTTGACTAATGATGGCGATTTATCATATCGTTTAACTAGGTCAGCTAAAGAAATTGAAAAAATTTATCAGGTACGTGTCAATGGTATAATAAACCAAACTGCAGTTACAAGCCTAATGAAGGGCGTAATGATAGATGGAAAAATGACTAAGCGTGCTCAGGTTGAGGTTATGGATATAGATAAGGTGAATAAATCATCGCTAATAAAAATAACTATAACTGAGGGTAGAAATCGTCAGGTTCGCAAGATGTGCGAGGCGGTTGGTTTTGAGGTAAAAAAACTAAAGCGTATATCCTTTGGTGGTATAACCCTTGAAGGCTTGAGTGTTGGTGAGTATCGTCAATTAAAGCCTCATGAAATTAAGGTTTTATATAGTTTATAATTTTAAAATATGATAAAATAAGATGTATAAGGTTGGTAATTTTATGAATAGATTTATTGTAGCCATAGATGGTCCTGCCGGAAGCGGTAAATCATCTATTTCTAAACTAGTGGCCCAAAAAAGAAAATTTATTCATTTAGATACAGGGGCAATGTATCGTGCTGTAACTTTAGAGGCCTTAAATCGTAAAATTGATTTGGCCGATGAGAAATGTTACGATTTTTTGAATGATATTTCTATAATATACAAGGATTCAAAGACGTATTTAAATGGTGTAGATGTTTCTAAAGAAATTAGAAGTGAATTAGTAACGGCCAATGTTTCTACTGTGGCAAAGTTAAAAGTAGTAAGAGATAAAATGGTTTTCTTTCAAAGAGAATCAGCTAAAACTGGTAAAGTGATAGTGGATGGTAGAGATATAGGAACAGTTGTTTTACCAAATGCAGATTTAAAAATTTTTTTAACAGCTAGTGCAGAGGAACGAGCTAAAAGAAGATTTTTAGAAAATAAAGAAATGGGCATAGATATTGATTATGAAACAATTTTAAAAGAAATAAAAGAAAGAGACTATAAGGATTCTAATCGTGAGATTGCCCCTTTAAAAAAAGCAAGTGACGCTATAGAATTAGATACAACAAAAATGACAATTGCTGAGGTATGCAATTTTATTATAAAGCTAATAGATGAGAGGTTAAATAGTATGGAAAGTTTTGAAATGAAAGAATTAAATATGCCAAAGAGACTTAAGGTTGGCGATATTGTTGAGGGTGAGGTTGTCAGCGTTCAAGATAAGACTATATATCTTGACATTCATAATTTTACTGAAGGTACAATGCATTTAGATCATTACACTAAGGATAAGAGTGTTGAATCATTTAAAAATATTGTAAAAATTGGTGATAAGATTAAATGCGAAGTAGCTAAGGTTAATGAGGATAATATATATTTATCAAGATTAAATTTAATTAGTGAAGAGAATTTTAAGCTTGTAGTTGAACAAAAGGAATTAGGAAATGATATTGAAGTTAAAGTTATTTCTGAAATCAAGGATAAGGGCTATATCGTATTATATAAGGATAACCAATTATTTTTACCAAAGAGTCAATCTACTAAAGAAGTTGAAATTAATAAGAATATTGTAGTTCGTATTTTAGAAGTAGATGAAAAGCATAAAAGAGCAGTTGTTTCTCGCCGTGTAATTGAACAAGAAATCTATCAAGAAAACAAAGCTAAGGAAATGGACTCTATTAATGTTGGTGATGTTTTAAAGGGTAAGGTAGCAAAGGTTGAAAAGTATGGTGCAATCATTCGTTTTAACTATAACCAAGGTCTTTTAAAGGCTAATCAAGTTGCTCATACCTTTGTTGATGTTGCTCAAGTATTACATGTTGGCGATGAAATTGAGGTTAAGGTAGTTAAAAAGGAGAATAATAAGCTTGAATTATCAAGAAAAGCATTGCTTGAAACTCCTTTTGAACTTTATGTTAAAAATCATAAGGTTAGTGACAAGGTTGTAGGTAAGGTAAGCAATAAATTACCTTTTGGCTTGTTATTAGAATTATGTCCTAATGTAAAGGGATTACTTCACAGCAAAGAATACTCTCATAATCCTAATGATAATTTTGCTAGTTGCGTTAAGATAGGTGACGAAGTAGAGGTTGCTATTATTGCTATCGATAAAGAAAATGAAAAAATTTCTTTATCAAGAAAGGCATTAATGGATAATCCTTGGACAAGAGTTAATGCTTCTGTTGGAGACCTAGTAGATATTAAGATTACTAATGTTTTAGAAAATGGTTTAGAGGTTGAAGCATTAGGTGTTGATGGATTTGTTCCTGCAAGTGAAGCCTTATTAGAAAGCAAAAATGATAATTTAGCTCAGTATTATGCAAGTGGTGATACTACAAAGGCTTATATTACAGATATCAATCCTAAAGAATGGAAATTAAGATTATCAATTAAAAAATATCTTATGGAAGAAGAACGTAAATCTTACGAAAAATATATGAGTGATACCCAAGAGGCTAAGGTTTCTCTTGGTGATATGCTAAAAAAAGTATTAAAATAATTTACTGGTGGTGAATAATATGTTTGCTAAGGTAGCGATTGTTGGTAGACCAAATGTTGGTAAGTCTACTCTATTTAATCGTATCATTGGCCAAAGATTGTCCATTACTGATGATCAGCCAGGTGTAACTCGTGATCGAATTTATGCGAAAGCGAGTTGGCTTGACAAGGAATTTTTTATAATTGACACAGGGGGCATTGAGCTTGGAGATGCTCCTTTTTTAACAGAGATTAAGGCTCAAGCTGAAATAGCAATGGATGAGGCAGATGTCATTGTGTTTGTGGTTGATTGTAGAAGTGGACTAACTGATGATGATACAAATATTGCTAAAATTTTATATAAAACAAGTAAGCCTGTTATTTTAGCAGTTAATAAGGTTGATGATCAAAAATTTAGAGAAAATATTTATGAATTTTATGCCTTAGGTTTTGGTGATCCTGTGGCTGTATCGTCATCACATGGTGTAGGTGTAGGTAATCTCTTAGACAAGGTAATAGAAAATTTTCCTGCTAAACAAATTGCACAAAAGGATGACGCTATTCACTTTTGCCTAATTGGTAGACCAAATGTTGGTAAGTCATCATTAACAAATACATTATTAAATGACAATCGAGTAATTGTTTCGCCAATTGCTGGTACAACAAGAGATACTATTGATACTCGCTTTAAGTCTAATGGTAAGGAATATGTTGTAATTGATACAGCTGGATTAAGAAAACGGGGAAAAATTTATGAAAATATCGAAAAGTATTCAGTAATTAGAAGTATTGATGCTATAGGTAGAAGTGATGTCGTCCTTTTAGTATTAGATGCTTCAGTTGGTATGATTGAACAGGATTTACATATTGGTCAATATATCGAAGAATATAATCGTCCTTGTATAATAGTTGTTAATAAGTGGGATTTGGTTAGTAAGGATTCCAAAACTATGAAGTCATGGACAGAGGATGTTAGGTCAAATTACAAATATTTGGATTATGCACCTATTGTCTTTTTGTCTGCTAAAGAAAATAAACGTGTTCATACATTATTTCCATCCATAGATCAGGCTTATGAAGCTTATCATCGAAGAATTTCAACATCAGTTTTAAATGATGTCATTGCTGATGCAGTTGGAATGTTTCCACCTAGCGAATTTAATGGTGGTAAATTAAAAATTTATTATGCATCTCAAGTTGGTATTGAGCCTCCAACCTTTGCCTTTTTTGTAAATGATCCTAAATTTTTACATTTTTCATATTATCGATATTTAGAAAATCAAATTCGTAAAAACTTTGACTTTTTTGCTACTCCAATAAAGCTAGAGTTTAGAAAACGTGATTAAGTTAGAAAGGATTGTTGATTATGAATGTTTCAGTTATTGGCGGTGGTTCGTGGGGAACTACTTTGGCCCAGGTTTTATCAGATAATGGTCATGATGTAATGATTTATGATATTAATAATGATTTTGTTAAAAAAATAAATGAATATCATAAGCATCCTTTTTTTGATACGACGATTCCTAATAATATAGTGGCAACAATAGAATTAGAGAGGGCCTTAAATTTTTCAGATTGCTTGATATTATGTGTTCCAACTAAAGTAATAAGAAATGTAATTTCACAAATTAATGAGTTAACTAAGAATAAAAAATTATTTGTTAATGTCAGCAAGGGAATTGAGCCTAATACTTCCTATCGTGTTAGTCAAATTGTTGAGGAAGTAGTTGATAAGGACAAATGTTTGGGATATGTTGTATTATCAGGCCCATCACATGCTGAGGAGGTTATTTTAAGAAAGCTTACCTCTTTAGTTGCAGCTTCAACTAACATTGAATTAGCTAAAAAAGTTCAACTTTTATTTTCAAATGATAGTTATTTGCGTGTTTATACTTCAGATGATGTAATTGGTGTAGAAACAGGTGGGGCTATGAAAAATGCTATAGCTATAGTTTCTGGTATTGCCTTCGGTATGGGTTTAGGTGAAAATGCAAGAGCATTTTTAATATCTCGTGGCATTAAGGAAATAGTTAGTATAGTTACTATTTTAGGTGGTAAGATGGAAACTGCTTATGGCTTATCAGGCATAGGTGATCTTATAGTTACAGCTTCATCTATGAATTCTCGTAACTTTCAATGTGGTTTAAAAATTGGTCAAGGAATGAAGGTTAATGAAGCAATTGGCTCTATAAATCAATCCGTTGAGGGAATTAGAGCGATAGAAGCTGGCTATGAAATAGGTAAGAAACATAATATAGAATTACCTATCATTAATATGGCTTATAGAGTTGTTAGAGATGAGGTTACAGCTCAAGAGGCACTTAGTAGCCTTCTTACAAGAAGTCTAAAAACTGAAAAATATTGGTAATTAGTTTAGGCCTTTTGCATATAGTAATGCAGGAGGTATATAATGGATTTTAGATTATTAATTGATATGCTTGCTAAAGCAAATATTAATAGTGAAAAGATTTATGATTTAGTTAAGGAGGCCTCATCTTTAGATTTATCTAAGGAAGAAAATCAAAGAATTTTGATTCGTGAGGGTGCTAAGCTAGCTAATAAAAATTTAACAAAAGAAATGGAAGATAAAATAATTTTAATATTAAAGGAGAAAGGGATTTCTTCTGATTTATTAAATTATGTTAAATAAGGTATAACAAATGATTAAATATAGAATAATTACAGACTCAAGTTGTGGAATTACAGTGCAGGAGGGGGAAAAGCTTAATGTTACAATTTTGCCTTTGACTCTTTTGTATATGGGTAAGGAATACAAGGATGGAATTGATATAAAAACTGATGATTTTTATCAATTACTATTTTCAAAAGAAGGACAGATGGATTTTCCTAAAACATCAATGGTATCGCCATTAGAGTTTAGTAAGATATATGAAGAATGCTTAGCTAAAGGAGAAATACCAATTGTATTACCAATTTCTTCTAGTTTAAGTGCCACTTATCAATCAGCTTGTATTGCTAAGGAGGCTTTTGGTGATAAAAAGATTTATGTTATTGATACTAAAACTGCTTTAGGTGCTTTAAAGGTTTTAATTTTAGCGCTAACAAGCAAATCCTTTAACACGATTACAGATTTATTAGATGAAATTAATTATTTATTACAGCATATTAGGTTTTATGCTGTACCATTAACCTTGGAATATTTATATCGCGGAGGTAGATTATCTAAAACCTCAGCCTTATTAGGTAACCTTTTAAATTTAAAGCCAATTTTAACTGTAGATAACAATACTGGCAAGGTGTTGCCACTAGCTAAGGTTAGGGGAATCAAGCATGCCTATTTAAAAATTAATGATTTTATTAAAGAAAATCCCATTGATTTTAATTACCCGCTTGATTTTGGATATTCTAGTGACATCAAGAATGCCAATGAATTGAAATCATATTTAAGTGATGATATAACTATTTATACTATGACTCAAATATCGCCTGTAGTAGGTGCTCATGTTGGTCCAAATGCTTGTGCAATTTTCTATATTTGTAAAAAATAAAAAAATGTTTATTTTCAAATAGACATTTTTTTATTTTAGGCATAAATATTGCCTATTTACCTAATAATATTAGATATAAATAGGAGGAATTTGTATGGATAGACTATATTTATGCATAGATTTAAAAACCTTTTATGCTTCAGTTGAATGTGCCGAAAGAAAATTGGATCCCTTTACTACCAATTTAGTTGTGGCCAATCCCTCACGCGGTAAAGGAGCAATCTGTCTAGCTATTACTCCGGCATTAAAGACATTAGGAATTAAAAATAGGTGTCGCCTTTTTGAAATACCTTCTGATGTAAATTATATTACGGCAATGCCAAGAATGAAGCTATATATGCAATATTCTACAAATATTTACAAGCTTTATTTAAAATATTTTGCTAAAGAGGATATTTTGGTTTACTCAATTGATGAATGCTTTATTGAGGTAACACCCTATTTGAAATTATACAATATAGATTATATATGCTTGGCTAAAATGATTATGGATGATGTTTATAATACATTTAGAATATCAGCTCAGGTAGGAATTGGAACTAATCTTTTTTTAGCTAAGGTTGCCTTAGATGTGACAGCTAAGCATAGTCCTAACCAGATTGGATTTTTGGATTTAGAGCTTTTTAAACATACTATGTGGTATCATACACCTCTAACAGATATTTGGGGAATAGGAAAGGGAATCAGCAAAAGGCTTCACAAGCATAGAATTTATAGCCTATATAGATTGGCTCATATTGATGAAGAGATTATATTTAAGGAATTTGGAATTAATGGTAGAATACTTATTGACCATGCTAGAGGAATTGAGCCTTGTAGTATTTTAGATGTTAAATCATATGTACCTAAAGCCAATTCCTTTTCTGGTCAACAAATTTTATTTGAGGATTATGAATATAATGACGCTTTATTAGTTTTAAAGGAAATGGTAGAATTAGGTGTTCAAAGACTCATAAAGAATAGGGTAGTTTGTGGTGGTGTTTCTTTATATGTAGGGTATTCAAAGGATATTCATAAAGCATCAAAGGGGTCATTTAAGCTTTATGAATTTACGAATTCTCATTTTAAATTAAATGAATATTTTATAGGTCTATTTCATAAAATTGTAAAAAATGATATTCCCATTAGAAAAATAGGTATAGGCTTTAATAATATTGTTGATCAATCGTATAAGACCATAAATTTATTTACTGATTTTTCTAAAGAGCAAAAGGAAGAAAATTTACAAAAATCAATTTTAAAAATAAAGGAAAAATACGGTAAAAATGCTATTTTAAAAGGGATGAATTTACAATCTAAAGCTACGACTACAAAAAGAAATGAACTTATAGGAGGCCACAATGCAAACTAGAGCCAAGCAATTTATGCCATTTGATTCATTAGATGGTTATTATGATATGATTGATGAGGCAAATGTAGTAATAACGCCTAAAAGGGATTTAACTTTAGATGAGGAAAATAGATTAAATGCTATAATATATAAAATTAAAAATAAAATGATAATTAAGATTTGCTATTATGAGAAAAATGGTTATTATACAAGAATTGCAATGTTATCAGAGGTATCATTGCCATATCGATATATAAAAATTATAAAAAAGAAAATTAATTTTGATGATATTTTGAGCATAGAAATTGTAAAAGATATTGAAGAATAAATAATATTTAGAAAATTTATAGACAAAAATGAATATTTATGATACAATAAAATATCAAATTAGAGGTAGCAATGTAGAAGAGTACTATATGGAGAAGGCGTTCTATGAAGTATAGGAAAGGTAGTCATTGCCGAATAGTCATAATAGGCATATTATGGCTATGGGGGTATGGGGAAGACCTATATCACTCCTACGAAAGTAGAGGCGCTAAGGATATTTGATTACGATAGAGTGCCTGCACTCTATTTTTTTATTTTGGAGGTTATGATGAAAATTAGTGGTGTTGATGTAGAATATTTAAAGCAAAAGTATAATACTCCTTTATATATTTATGATGAGGAGCACATTATTAAAAATATGAATGGCTATTTAAATAATTTTAAATCAAATAAGTTTAATACAGAGGTTTTATATGCATCAAAAGCTTTCTGTGTTAAGGAAATGATTAGATTGGTAAAACAAGCTGGTATGTCGCTAGATGTAGTTTCTTTAGGTGAATTAAAAACAGCTTTAGCTGTTGATTTTGATATGAGTAAGGTTTATTTTCATGGCAATAATAAGTCAGTAGAGGAAATTACATGTGCTTTAGAAAATAATGTTGGAACAATTGTAGTAGATAATTATATGGAGCTCGTTACTCTTGAAAATCTTTGTCAAAAATTTCAAAAGAAATGTAATATTTTAATTAGATTGAATGTTGGTGTTGAGGCTCATACCCATAAGTTTATTGTTACAGCTCATGTGGATTCTAAGTTTGGTGTTCTATATGAATCTATAGAATATAATAATATGATGGATTTAATTAGAAATTCTAATTATATTAATTTTAAAGGTTTTCACTCACACATAGGCTCCCAAATATTTGATTTGCAGGCTTTTAGTGCAGCCTTAGAAAAATTAATTAATATATGTAAAAATTTTTCTCAACCATTGATTTTAAATATAGGTGGTGGCTTTGGTGTTAAATACGTAGATGAAGATAAACCAATACCTTTTGATGTGGTAAGTAAAACTTTAATAGATGAATGTGAAAAATCTTTAGAGAAAAATAATATTCAAATTGAAAAACTATGTATTGAACCAGGTAGAAGTATAGTAGCTGAGGCTGGATACACATTATATACTATAGGTGGTATTAAAAAGACTCCTAATAAGCTTTACTATTTTATTGATGGTGGTATGACTGATAATATAAGACCAGCTTTATATCAAGCAAAATATAATGCTGATATAATCGGAAAAGAAGATATGTTGAAATCACAAATTGTTACAGTGGCTGGAAAATGTTGTGAAAGTGGAGATATAATCATTGAAAATATACCTCTACCTAAAGCTATAAAGGGAGATTTATTAATTACATATACTACTGGTGCTTATGGCTATTCTATGAGCAGTAATTATAATAAGGCTTTAACACCTGCAGTAGTTTTTGTAAATGATGGTAAGGACAAGCTTGTTTGTAGACGTCAAACAATTGATGAGTTATTAGAAAGAGAGTTGTAATATGAAAGTTGAAAAGATGCATGGCTGTGGAAATGATTTTTGTCTTATTGATTATAAAGAAAATACAGACTATGAAAAATTAGCTCTTAAGCTTTGTAACCGTAAAACAGGGGTTGGAAGTGATGGCCTTATAGTTGTTAAAAGAGATCCTTTGGAAATGCTATTTTATAATGCCGATGGTAGTAGAGCACTTATGTGTGGAAATGGAATTAGATGCTTTGCTTTATATGCTTATGAGCATAAATTGGTTAATAAACTAAAATTTCCAGTAGTGACTGGAGCTGGTCAATTAGAATTAGAAATAGTTAATCCCCAAAATTTTACCTGTAAGGTTTATATGGGTAAGCCAATTTTTACAAATCAAATGATTTATGTTAATGACGATATAGATTCTTTCGGTAGAGTTATTAAAATTAATGATAGTCTTATTACAATTTATTCGTTTTTTATGGGAACTATTCATACAGTCATTTTTGTAAATGATTTTACAGATAACGTAGTAGAATATGCCTCTAAAATATGTAATAATCCATTGTTTACTAAAAAGACAAACGTTAACTTTGTAAGAGTTATAAACAAAGAAAATATCGAGGTTAAAACCTATGAAAGAGGTGTAGGATGGACACTTGCCTGTGGAACAGGCTGTTGTGCTTCTGTTGTAGCAGCTAATAGACTTGGCTTAGTAGGCACTAAGGTTAAAGCGATATTGGAATTAGGATTTTTAGAGATTGAGTTAAAGAAGAATGATGTTTTTATGACTGGTCCTGCAACTAAGGTTTTTGAATGTGAAATAAAGGAGGAAATTTAAGATGTTAAAGGGTAGTATTGTAGCACTTATAACTCCATTTAATAATGATGGAAGTGTAAATTACGAAAAGTTAGGAGAATTATTAGAATATCATATAAATAATCATACGGGTGGTATTGTTATTTTAGGTACAACAGGTGAGGCATCGACTTTATCTTTTGATGAAGAGGCTCAAATCGTTGAGTATTGTGTAAATAAGATAAATAAAAGAATACCATTAATAGTTGGTTCAGGATCAAATGAGACTGAAAAGGCTGTTAAGATGTCTAGAAAATATTCAGAGCTAGGTGCAGATTATGTTTTGGTTATAACACCTTACTATAATAAAACTAATGAAAGTGGTTTAATCAAGCACTTCACAATGGTAGCAGATGCTAGCCTATGTCCAGTAATTATGTATAATGTTCCAAGTAGGACAGGTATGAATATGTCTCTTCATGCCATAGAGGTACTCTCTAAGCATCCTAATATATGTGGAATCAAAGAAGCATCAGGAAATATAAGCTATTCAACTAAGGTTAGTAAATATATTAGTGATGATTTTGCTATGTATTCTGGTAATGATGATATTATAGTTCCTATGATGGCAATTGGCAGTAAGGGAGTAATTTCTGTATTAGCTAATATTGCCCCTAAACAAACTGCTAAAATGATAAATTTGTGCTTAGAAGGTTTATATCCCGATGCTAATAAAATTCAACAAGATCTTTTAGATGTTATAAATGATTTATTTTTAGAGGTTAATCCTATTCCAATTAAGGCTGCAATGAACCATTTAGGTTTTAATGTTGGTGGATATAGAATGCCTCTTGATGAGATGTCTGATAAGAACAAAGAAGTTTTATTTAACGAACTAGATTTAAAAAAGGAGATAATTTATTAATGAAGGCTTGTGTAGTTGGCTATGGAGCAATGGGTAAAATTGTAAAAGAAATGCTAAAGGATGAATTTAAATACTCTGTAGCATTAGAATGTGAATATAAAAAATTAGATGATACTGATGGAGATTTTGACTGCATAATCGATTTTTCTAATCCTTGTAATTTAGATATGATTATTAGCTATGCTAAGATGCATCATAAGGCTGTTATTTTTGCAACAACTGGGTATAGCGAGGCAGATTTACTTAAAATAAAGGATTTAGCTAATTATACACCAGTCCTACAAAGTGCTAATTTCTCACTTGGAGTTATTTTGTTAAATAAATTGGTAAAGGAAATTACACCTATTTTAAAGGATTCATTTGATATTGAAATTATCGAGGCGCATCATCATAACAAAATTGATGCACCAAGTGGCACAGCTAAGATGCTATTAAATTCAGTTGTTGAGGCAACTGATTTTACACCGATTTTTGGTAGAGAAGGCTATTGCCCTAGAAAGCCAAATGAGGTTGGTGTTCATGCCATTAGAGGCGGTAGCATAGTTGGTGAGCATGAGGTTCTATATTGTGGTGAGGATGAGGTGTTAAGCTTAAAGCACAGTGCTCATTCTAAAAAAATATTTGCTGTAGGTGCTATAAAAGCTGCCCGTTATTTATGTAATAAGCCTAATGGACTTTATACTATGGATGATGTGCTATTTGGAAAGGAATAATTATGGATGCTAATGAAATTATAAATTTAATTAAAAATTCAAAGAAGAAAACACCCTTAAAAATTTTCTTAAAGGCTAATTGTGATTTAGATTTTACAGGCTTTAAATATTTTGGCAATAAGGATCTTTATGTTATTTTTGCTGAAGCTAACGATATTATGCCTATAATAGATAAGTATAAAAACCAAATAGTTGACATCGAAATTGAAAATGATTGTCGTAATTCAGCAATTCCTCTTCTTGATACAAAAAATATTAATGCCAGAATAGAACCAGGTGCAATTATAAGAGATATGGTTGAAATTGGTAATAACGCCGTTATTATGATGGGCGCCGTTATTAATATTGGAGCAGTTATTGGTGATAATACTATGATAGATATGAATGCTGTTTTAGGTGGTAGAGCAATAGTAGGTAAAAATTGCCACATTGGTGCTGGTGCTGTTTTAGCTGGTGTTGTAGAGCCTGCCTCAGCAAAACCTGTTGTAGTAGAAGATGGTGTATTAATTGGTGCCAATGCTGTTGTTATTGAGGGCGTTAGAATTGGTAAAAATTCTGTTGTTGCAGCTGGAAGTGTAGTAATAGATGATGTAGAAAGTGGTGTTGTTGTAGGTGGAGTTCCTGCACGCATTTTAAAGAAAAAGGATCAAAAAACAACAGAAAAAACAGAATTAATTCAAGCATTAAGGACTTTATAAATAGTCATTAGATATTTTAAAGCATTTAATAAATTAGGAGGCAAAATAAGATTTATTACATAAAACTTATTTTGTCCTCCTATGAAAAACAAAATCGAAAAATGTAAAAGAAAAATATGTTTTTATGTTGAAATAAGGGTAATAAGGTTTTATAATTAACAATTATATAGGAATAAATAGGAGAGTTTAAAGATGAGGAAATATAATGTTGGAATTTTAGGAGCAACAGGTGCTGTTGGACGTGAAATGCTAAAGGTATTAGAAGAAAGAAATTTTCCAATAAACGAACTACGTTTACTGGCTAGTAGTCGTAGTGTTGGTAAAATAATATTATTTAAAGGTCAAGAATATACTATTAATTTAGCTAGTCATGATGCATTTGAGGGCTTGGATTTTGTTTTAGGAGCAGCCTCTAATGCTGTGGCTAAAGAATTTGCTAATGATATAGTTAAGGCAAAGGCAGTTTTTATTGATAATTCTAGTGCTTTTAGAATGGATGATAATGTTCCTTTAGTAGTGCCTGAAATTAATCCAATGGATGCTTTTAAGCATAATGGTATTATTGCTAATCCTAATTGCTCAACAATAATTACTTTAATGGCTGTAGCAGCTATTAATAAATTATCAAAAATAAAGGCTATGGTAGCATCTACTTATCAGGCAACAAGTGGTGCTGGTGCTCAGGGACCAGTTGAATTATGTGAGCAGATGGATGCTGTTTTAAATAATAAGGAAATTAAACCACAAGTTTTTCAATATCAAATTGTGCATAATGTAATTCCTCATATTGGGTCTTTTTTAGAAAATGGTTATACTACTGAAGAAATGAAAATGCAAAATGAAGGTAGAAAAATTATGCATTTGCCAGATTTAAAGGTTACTTGTACATGTGTTCGTGTTCCAGTTTTAAGATCACATTGTATAAGCGTTAGCGTTTATACTGAAGATGTTTTAAACCTTGATGATGTTAAAAATGCTATAGCTAATTATCCAGGATGTAGGCTTTATGATTCTCCTAATGAGAAGCAATATCCAATGCCTATTGTAACTTCTGATCAAGATTTAGTTTATGTAGGAAGAATTCGTAAGGATTTAGTTTTTGAAAATGGAATAACATTATGGTGTTCTGGAGATCAGGTTAGAAAAGGTGCCGCAACAAATGCTGTCCAAATTGCAATGAAATTAATCGGGCTTGAATAATAGGAGGTTATTATGTTGGTTGTAACAAAGTTTGGAGGTAGCTCATTATCATGTGCTACTCAATTTGAAAAAGTAAAAAAGATAGTGATGTCAGACCCTAAGAGAAAGATTGTTGTTGTATCTGCCTTAGGTAAACGCGATTCATCTGATACAAAAATAACTGATTTATTATATATATTACATGCCCATTTAAAATATTCTGTTCCCTATCAGGATATATGGAATATGATTTATGATCGTTTTGTTGGGGTTCAAAAGGAACTTAATATCTCTTACGATATTAAGGTTGATTTAGATTTATTATATAAAGAGTTAAATAAAAATATATCTCAGGATTATCTAGTATCACGTGGTGAGTATTTAACAGCTAAGCTTATGAGTAGCTATTTAGGATATCAGTTCGTTGATGCTAAGGATTTATTATGCTTTAATTATGATGGTTTAATGGATGAAGCTACAACGACAAAAAATGTCAAACTAGCCTTTTCTACATATGGAACTATCGTAGTACCTGGATTTTATGGTTCATACCCTAATGGTAGTGTCAAACTATTATCAAGAGGGGGGTCTGATGTTACAGGCTCAATTCTTTCAAAATGTTTAAATGTAACTCTATATGAGAATTGGACTGATGTATCTGGTATATTAGCCGCTGATCCGAGAATAATTCCCTCACCTCGGGCTATTAAAGAGATAACTTATGCAGAATTAAGAGAGCTTTCTTATATGGGAGCATCAGTTTTACATGAAGAAACTGTTTTCCCTGTTCAGCAATTAAATATACCTATTAATTTAAAAAATACTAATGATCCAGACCATCCAGGAACATTAATAAAGAATGTTTGTACAGATGAAAGCAGTATAGTTACTGGTATAGCTGGTAAAAAGGATTTCTTATCATTCAACATTTCTAAAGATCATATGTCAAATGAAGTTGGTTTTTTAAGAAGAGCCTTATCTGTATTTGAGAAGTATAATGTTTCCATTGAACATATTCCATCAGGAATAGATTCATTTAGTGTTGTTGTATCACAGGCTTCAGTTGAAAAATGTCAATATGAACTAGTAACCGATTTAAAGAAAACACTTGATGCTGATGTATCAATTGAATCCGATATAGCCTTAGTTGCAATCGTTGGTAGAAATATGGCTAAGCGTAGTGGTATTTGTGGAACAATATTCCAAACACTTGGTGAACAAAAAATAAATGTTAAGCTGTTAGCTCAGGGTCCAGAGGAATTAAATATAATTATTGGTGTTGCCTCTAAGGATTATGAACAAACAATTCGTTCACTTTATAATAATTTGGTAGCTTAATATGAGTGTAGCTTCAATTAGAAAAGACCTTCATCAAATTCCTGAATTAGGTCGACAGGAATATAAAACTAAGGAATATATTTTAAATTTCGTTAAGGATTTTAAGTGTGAAATTTTTACTCCAACTAAAACATCTGTAGTGTTATATTTTGATTGTCAAAAAGAACATACAATTTGTTTTAGAGCAGATATGGATGCACTTCCAATTTGTGAAAAGACAAACTTAGAATTTCAATCAAAGCATAATGGTTTAATGCATGCCTGTGCCCATGATGGTCATATGGCTATGCTTTTACAATTTGCCTTATTTGCAAACGAAAATTTAGATAAATTACAAAATAATATTGTATGTTTATTTCAACCCTCAGAGGAAGATAATTGTGGAGCTAATGATATAATTGAATCAAAAATTTTAACCAAATTAAACGTTGAAAGGATATTTGGATTTCATATTTGGCCTAACTTGAATTTAGGTAAAATTTATACGATGCCTAAAGGTATGCTAGCATCATCATGTGAGGTAAATATAGATATAGTTGGGAAGTCAGTTCATGCTGCTAATAAAAAGGATGGAATTGATGCCCTTTATATCGCCACAAGATTAATTAATGAATATTACGATCAAATGAAGGATTTAGATCAGCCTCATTTGATTCATTTTGGTAAAATGGTTTCTGGTACTGCAAGAAATATAGTTGCCTCTCAAGCTAAAATAGAAGGTACTTTAAGAGCATTTTCAGATGAAACATTTGATTTGATTAGAATAAAGCTTCAAAAGCTTGCTTCTAATTTAGCTAAAATGTATAATACTGAAATTAATGTTAGCTATAATGGAATTTATCCAGCTGTCATAAATGATAGTAAGTTAGTTTTTGAGTATAAAGATGTTTTAAATTTAGAGATTTTAACAAAACCATTTTTGCAGGCTGAGGATTTTGGCTGTTATACAAGGCACATTAAATCTATGTTTATGCTAATAGGTTGTGGTAGTGAGCATTTACTTCATACTGATACATTTGATTTTGATATGAATATTTTAAATGTTGGTGTAGAAGCTTATGTTACTTTAGCAACATTTAAATTTAGTGATTAAGACGAGTTAATCTCGTCTTTTTTTGTGTTAAATTTTCCTTATTTTTTAAATTTAAAGTGCTAAAATAAAAAGTGAAGGAGAATGTAAAATGGAATTATTAGCTAAAACATCTAGAACTTTAACTATAAAAATAAATGATTCAAATCCTTATTTTTCTAAAGAGGAATTTAATATTTATTTAAATAATAGTTTTTATAAAAAAGAACATCGTAATGTATTTACAATATACAATTTAAATCCTAATACAAATTATCAAATTAAAGTAAATGATCATTTGTCTTCATTTACTACTGACAATGAATCAGTTTTAATAAATGTTAGGGATTTTTTTGCCATAGGAGATGGTGTTAATGATGACACTGTTAAAATTCAAGCAGCTATAAGCTGTGCCCCCAAAAAGGCAACAGTTTTTATTCCCAAAGGTTGTTATTTAGTATCATCCTTATTTTTAAAAAGCGATATTACTTTATATATCGATAAGGATGCAAAAATATTAGCCAAAACAAATCGCAAAGAATTCCCTATTTTTCCAGGTATTATAGGCAAATATAATTTTGGAATATGGGAGGGCTCTGAGGTTAATAATTTTGCCTCTATATTAAATTGTATTGACATTGAAAATACGGCTATAGTAGGTGAAGGAGAAATAGATTGCCAGGCAAAGAATTCGGATTGGTATATTAATCATAGACAAATGAATATAGCTTATCGTGGTCATGCGATATTTTCTAATAGAAGTAAAAATATTACGGTTATAGGTCTTTATATTCATGATACTCAATCTTGGGCAATTCATCCATATTTTTCTAAAAATTGCAATTTTTATAATCTCCATATTAAAAATGACCCTAATATGCCAACAACTGATGGAATAGATCCAGATTGTTGTCAAAATATTAAAATTGAGGGCTGTATATTTGATGTTGGTGATGATTGTATTGCTATAAAATCAGGTACATATGAATTAGCTAAAAAATATAAGACGCCATGTTCTGATATTTATATTGCTAATAATTTAATGAAACAGGGACACGGTGGAGTTGTATTTGGTTCTGAATCATCTGGTGGTATTAAAAACATAACAGTTGAAGGATGTTACTTTTTAAATACAGATAGAGGGTTAAGAATAAAAACAAGACGCGGTAGAGGTAATTTAATTTCTATTGACAATATTAACTTTTCGAATATAATTATGGATGGCGTCAAGACACCATTTGTCATAAATATGTATTATAATATGGGGCCAAAGGGTGGTCATGATGAGTATGTTTGGACAACTAAAAAGCTTCCAGTTGATGAATTGACTCCTAAAATAGGCCATATGCATTTTAGAAATATGAAATGCTTTGATGTAAGCTATGCTGCAGGAGTATTTTTAGGCTTGCCAGAGTCAAAAATTGAAAAAGTAGTGTTGGAAAACATCGAATTTACATACGATAAAAACGCTGAAGCTGGATATCCAGTTATGATAGAACATAATTTTCAGCTTAAAAGATGTGGATTATATTGTTTTAATGTAGAGAGTATAGAAACTAAAAATGTAAGGTTTAATGGTGTTTTAACAGAAGAAATTATAAACAAAAAGAGTGAGGAGTAAAATGGACAATCTATTATTTACGCTTAATGCAATTTTGCCAATCCTATTACCAGTTTTTTTAGGATATTTTTTGAAAAGAATACATTTTTTGAAGGATGATTTTTTAAAGGAAGCAAATAGATTTGTTTTTAATGTCTTAATTCCGGTTTTATTATTTAGCAATTTATATATGGCTGATTTATCACAAATAGATTGGTTATTTGTTGGATTTTCAGCTGCTGCAATTTTAATTTTATTTGTAATAGGTCTTATAATTGTAATTTTTGTTCCTAATCGCAAACAAAAGGGTGTTATTTTACAAGCTTCATTTAGATCTAATTATGCAATTATAGGTATACCTTTAGCTTCTATGCTTGGTGGGGCAACAGCTGAGGCCTCAGCAGCAGTAGTAGCAGCCGTTAGTGTTCCATTATTTAATATTTTGGCTGTTATATCTTTAACTATTTTTGAGCAGGATGAAAATCACAAGGTAAGCATTAAACATATTTTATATAAGATTATAACTAATCCTCTTATAATAGGAGTATTCTGTGGTTTATGTTTTTGTGGATTAAGTATGCTTATCGATTTCGGATTAAAATTTAGTATAAATGATTTATTAAGTAATGAGTTAAAATTTATACCATCTACTATAAAATCAATTGGTGGAATGGCAACTCCTTTAGCTTTAGTTGTTTTAGGTGGAAGATTTGAATTTAAGGCTGTTAAAGCCTTATGGAAACAGCTAGTTGTGTCTGTAACCCTAAGATTAGTAATTACACCATTAGTATTTTTGGTAATAGCTTATTTTATTGGTTTTAAGAGTCCAACTCAGTTTGCGATATTAATTGCCTTATTTGCAACTCCGATTGCAGTTTCTAGTGCCCCTATGGCCGCTCAAATGGGACAGGATGAGGAGCTTGCAGGACAAATAGTTGTTTGGACAAGTGCTTTATCTACTATTTCATTATTTGTAATAATATTTATTTGTGCTCAAATTGGCATATTCTAATTGATAATCAAAAAGCCCATAAGCTTTGGCTATTAAAACCATTGCTTATGGGCTTTTATTAATATTTTCTATTTTTCTAAAATCATATCTTTAAATTTCATCATATCATCAAAATTAGAAAATTTAGCAATGAAAAATTCATTACCCATTGCGGCAGATAAAACATCACTCATACGTTCATGCATACATATAGAACTCTTATAAAGATTTATAATTTCATTAGTAGAATGCTTGTAGCTATAACGATCACGCCTTGCAGCATAAATACAATAGTATTTAGGATGGTTTAAATTAACATTTCTAATTTCATTGTAGCATATAATATCGGCATAGATTTGGTAAGTATCAACAGATTGAGCAAAGTTTATCATATCTGGAGTAAATCCTCCTGGTGGACGCATGTTAACCTCTAAGGCAACGATATCACCAGCTTTTCCTAATCCATGCTTATCATGTTTTAGTCTAAAAAACTCTAAATGAAAATATCTTGATTTTATATTAAAGGCTTTTAGTACCTTTTGACCAACTATATATATATCATTAGGTACCTCTTTATTTACATAATATGATAAATCAAGGTTCTCATTAACTATGTCCATAATAGATGGTGGAAATATTTCATTATCGCAAAATACAACATTACTATTAGCATCGCAAATTCCATCAAAGGAAACAATATTACCATCGATAAATTCTTCCATTATATAGGGAACCTGAAATCCCTTCTTATAAAAGTTTCTTAAATCGTCCTCAGATTGAATTTTATAAGTTGCCTGAGCACCGACTCCTACATTTGGTTTAACAACAACTGGATATCCTACCGTATTAATAAATTTTAAGTCTTCATCTATAGAAGTACAAAATTTGTATCTAGCAACAGGAACACCAGCTTTAGTATAAAATTCTTTCATATTACTTTTAGATGTAAATGATATAACATCATCTATCTTTGCTCCAGTGATATTAAAATCAGTTCTTAATTTGGCATCTTGTCTTAGCCAATATTCATTGTTAGATTCCAAAAAATCAATTTTACCATATTTGAATGCAAAGAAAGCTACTGCTCTATATACTTCATCATAATTTTCTAATGAGTTAACCTTGTAGTATTCATTTAAAGAGTTTTTAACTTTTTGATCTAATTCATTATATGGAGTATCACCAATACCCAAAATATTTACTTTATTTTTTTTAAGTCTATCACAAAAATTATAGTAATTTTTTGGAAAAGCTGGAGATATAAATATAAAATTCATAGCAAACACCCTCTTTTGAAAAATTATATCATACTTTTATTATAAATAAAATTAGTTTTCAACTTTTAATTAAATTATTTAAAAGAATTGAATTGAAATGTTAATTATTGTATAATTTTATTATAGTGTTCTAGGAGATGAAATTTATGAAGAAAAAGGATAAGAAAAAAAATAAAAAAGTAGATAATAGCAACGAAATAGTAGAAATTAAAGAAGAACCGGTTAAACAGCAGAAGGTTATAGAAGAAAAACCTGAAGAACCTGTTAAAAAACCTGATGATACTATTAAGAAGGATAAAAAGGAAAACGTAATTGTTAAAAAGTTTAATATGTACAAATTTATCGTTAAGATTTTCGCATTTGCCCTTTTAGTTACCTTTGGTATTTTAATTTTAGTTTTTCAACAACAAGCTGTATTTGCCATCTTTTTAGTTACGGCTATAGTAGTATTATTAGGGGCTTTAATTAGAGTAGTACCTTTAATTAAGACTTTGAAAAAAACTAAAAGTAAAATTATATCAATGGTTGAAATTTCTATTCATATTTTAATCGGTCTATATTTGATTTTTGCGGCCTTTAATTATATTGCTCAAACTCCTGATGAGGATGGAAATTTTACAGGTATAGCTCGCTTTAACGAAATAATGTATCCTTATATTTTAACAATCATATTATATACAAGATGCTTTGCATATTTTTGGATTACTATATTGCATGAAGAAAAAACAGATAAGTTTAAATTTTGGGTTCATATGATATGTATTTCTATTGCTATATTATTAGCAGCTTTAGGTCATTTTTTAGGTATAAGAGAGATAGTTATTACTTTAGCTGTAATTGCAATTATATGTGCACTTGTAATTGGTGGAGAAGCAGGAACAGGATATTATAGATATAGAAAACAAATATCAGAGCCTAAGAGAAAAGAAAAGGAAAAAGAAAAGTCTAAAAAGGCTGAAATTGAAGCTCCTGGTAAAGATGATGATGTTGACTATAGAGATATTGATCCTAACATTATCCCTGTTAATGATAATCAACAAGATAGTTCAATCATTAGTTAATATAAAAGCCTTATTTTATATAGGTTATTGATTCTAATAGCTTATATAAATAGGCTTTTTATTTTTTATATTTATTTTATAAATAGAAAATAAGCTTTAATATAATCTTTAAAAATTAAAAATTGAATGTTGTTTATTTTTTCTTTACAATTTTAATAATTATGTTATAATATATGATGGTTTTTATAAAATGGAATTAAGAGATAAATGGTATAAAGTTAATAATTAGGAGGAGCAGATTTTTCCTGAAATATCTCAATCTGCATGTGATGTCATGACTACAGAAAAATTAGAACATAGCCGTGTAAAAGCAATATTTGATGTTACGGCTGATGAGTTTGAAAAAGCTTTAGATAAAGCATTTGAAAAATGTAATGCAAAGGTGTCTATAAAAGGTTTTAGAGCTGGCAAGGCTCCAAGAAGTGTATATGAGAAGCACTATGGTGTTGAATCTTTATATGATGAGGCTTTAAATGAGGTATTAAATACAAAAGCATCAGAAATTTATGCTGATAAAGAATTAGCTAAAGAAATTTGTGGTCCTTTTGAACCAAACTTTGAAAGCGATGCTAAATTAGAAAGAGGTAAAGATTTTAAAGTTTCTTTAACTTTTGATGTATATCCTGTTGTAAATTTACCACAATATAAAGGGTTAGAGGTTAAAGCAAAACAATTAACTGCCACTGATGAGGAAATTGACAATGAAATTAAAGCAATCCTAAAGAAGGAATCAGAAATGGTTGCTAAGGAAGAGCAAGTTATTGCTGAAGGTGATTATGCAACATTTGATTTCGTTGGTAGCGTTGATGGTGTAGAGTTCCCAGGTGGTAAGGCTGATAATTATGAGTTACAAATTGGCTCTAAGCAATTTATTCCAGGCTTTGAGGATCAAATGATTGGAATGAAGGCTGAAGAAACTAAGGATATTAAAGTTACTTTCCCTGAAAACTATGGTGAGAAATCATTAGCTGGTAAAGAGGCTGTATTTAAGGTTACTGTTCATGAAGTAAAGGTTGAAAAATTACCTGAATTAACTGATGAATATGTTGCAAATCTTAAGATTGATGGTGTCAATACTGTTGCTGAATTAAAAGAGAAGAAAAAATCTGAAATAGAAGCAAGAAAGGCCGTTAGCGAAAAGGATCGTCAAGTTGATGAATTAATCAATAAGATTTTAGATAATACTGTTGTTGATATGCCTAAGTCATTAATTGATGAAAGAGTTAATGCTATTCGTTCACAATATGAACAACAAGCTGAAATGTATAATATTCCATTCGAAACTTTCTTAGGATTAATGAATGTAACTAAAGAGGCTTTTGATGAACATGTTAATCAACAAGGCGCACGCCAAGCTTTATTTAATGTAGTAGCTACAAAAATTATAGAGGTTGAAGGCTTAGCTCCTAAAAAAGAAGAGATAGAGGCAAAGGCTAGTGAAGATGCTAAAGCTTCTGGAAAAACAAAAGAAGCAATGCTTCAACAAAATTTAAATAGATACTATAGTGATTTATCATATCAGGCATTAGTTAACTTATTATTAACAAATGCTGTTGAAAAGTAATAATTATTAATTAGAGCCAGTTTTTAACTGGCTTTATTTTTAAATTATGTGAAAATAAATTATTTTGGCAAAGGTATTGCAAAAGTGCCAAAAATGTTATATATTATATGTACTGATATCCAGAGGTATCAGAGAAAGGATGGAATTTATGGAAGAAAATACAAAAATTGTTCTACCTGCAATTGCCGTTAGAGGCATAGTCCCTATCCCAAATAATGAGTTTAGGATTGAAGTTGGCCGCGAAAACTCAGTGTTAGCTTTAGAAGCTAGTGAGAAAATGTATGGTGGAAATGTTATATTATTAATCCAGAAGGATTCCACATTGGTTGACGTTACTCCAGAGGAGATAGAACCAATTGGAGTTTTAGCCAAGATTACATTAAAGCTTAAGCTTCCTAATGGTAATTACAAAGTTAAATTTAAGGTTACAAACCGTATAAAGGTAAATGAATATACATCAACTAGCCCATATTTTGTTGTAAATTATGAAAAGATTTTTTCAATATTTAACAATGATGATGTGGAAACTGCATTAATGAAAAATGTTGCTAGTGAAATTTCTAAAGGTCAAGTTGGATTATTAGGTTCACTTGAGGAGATTTCTAGATTACTACAAACTGGTACAAATGCTGATGTTTTAGCTGATGTAATTGCTTATCAGTTACGTCTTAATAGTAATTTATCTAAATATCGTTATTTAGAGGAATTGTCAGTATCTCGAAGATTAGAGATGATTTTAGAGGATATTGAGCATGAAAAGCAAATTGCTGAAATTGAAAATAAAATCAATAAGGATGTAAAAAAATCTATTGATGACTCTCAAAAGGAGTATTATTTGCGTGAAAAAATGCGAGCTATCCAAAATGAATTAGGTGACAAAGCTAGACAGGAAGAGGATGTTGATAAGCTTAGAAAGGCAATTGAAAATGCTAACCTTCCTAAAAATATCTACGATAAGGCAATAGCTGAATTGCAAAAATATGCTAATACTAATAATCAAATGGCCGAGTCAGGAGTTATTCGTACTTATCTAGAATGGATTATCAATTTACCTTGGAGTAAAGCAAGCAAGGATAATGATGATTTAGCTGATGTTAGTAAAAAGCTTGATAAAAATCATTATGGATTGGAAAAGGTTAAAGATCGTATTATAGAATATCTAGCTGTTAAAATGATGACTGGACATAATCCATCTACAATTTTATGCTTTGCAGGTCCTCCAGGAGTTGGTAAAACTTCTTTGGCTAGAAGTATAAGTGATGCTTTAGGTAGAAGATTTGTTAAGCAGTCTTTAGGTGGTGTTCGTGATGAATCTGAAATAAGAGGTCATCGTAGAACATATATAGGAGCTCTACCTGGACGTATTTTAAAGGGTATGAAGGATGCTGGAACAGTTAATCCTGTTTTCCTATTAGATGAAATTGATAAAATGACAGCTGATTATCGTGGTGACCCAGCAGCAGCTATGCTAGAGGTGTTAGACCCTGAACAAAATAAATACTTCTCTGATAATTACCTTGAGGAGCCTTATGATCTATCACAGGTTATGTTTATTACAACTGCTAATGATTTATCAAATATTCCTGCTCCACTTCGTGATCGTATGGAAATAATTGAGCTTTCATCTTATACAGAAATTGAAAAGTTTAACATAGGATTTAAGCATTTACTACCAAGAGAATTAGAAGAACATGGCTTAAAGCCTGAACAATTAACTATTACAGAAGATGCAATGTATGCTATAATTCAAAATTACACAAGAGAGGCTGGAGTACGTGAATTAAATCGTATGATAGCTAGTATTTGTCGTAAAACAGTTAGAAAGATTTTGATGGATAAAGTAAAGCATATAGAAGTAACTCCTGATAATTTACATGAATTTTTAGGTAAATTAAGATTTACAAATAATAAAAATCGTGAACAAAATCAGGTTGGTATAGTTACAGGTTTAGCCTACACATCTTTCGGTGGTGACACATTAGATATTGAGGTTACAACATATCCTGGTAAGGGTGGATTAGTTCTTACAGGTAAATTAGGAGATGTAATGAAAGAATCTGCTCAAGCTGCCTTTTCATTTGTTAAGGCTCATGCAAGTGACTACAATATTCCTCAGGATGTTTTAGAAAAGAATGATATTCATATTCACGTCCCAGAAGGAGCAGTTCCAAAGGATGGACCTTCAGCTGGTGTAACCTTAACTACAGCTTTAGTTTCAGCTCTATCTAATCGTCCTGTAGATTGCCATATTGGTATGACAGGAGAAATAACCTTAAGAGGACAAGTTCTACCTATCGGTGGTTTACGTGAAAAATCAATAGCTGCTCATCGAAGTGGATTAACTAAGATATTTATTCCACGTGATAATGAAAGAGATATTGAAGATATACCTCAAGAGGTAAGAGATGTATTAGAAATCGTTCCAGTTTCTAATATTTGTGAAATTTTAAATTCTGTATTTGTTCAAAAGTAGAGCAATTTGCTCTACTTTTTTATTTGACAATTATAAGAAAAATTTATATACTAAATGAAATAGATAGATTTTATTTATTGAGGTGGTGATTAGATGCTTGATACTAGATTAAAAACTTTTTTAATTTTATTAGAAGAAAAAAATTATACTAAAGCAGCTAAAAGATTATATATATCACAACCAGCTGTTACACAGCATATAAAATCTTTAGAAAAAGACTATAATATGCAAATCTTTAAAGATGGGAAAAATTTTGAATTAACATCAGAGGGAAAATTATTAAAGGAGTATGCTGATATTGCTAATCAGCAATATGCTCAATTTGAAACAGCATTATTAAAAAAGGAAAATAAGACAGCAGCTAATATTGCAATAACTCCATCTGCTTTAACAGCCTTAAATGATGTAACTTTACAGCAAATTTTTAATACTAATCATATCTTTGTAAATTTATATGAGTATGATTATAATAAAATTGTAGAGCTTTTGGCTAATGGTAAAATGGATTTTGCTATTATTGATCATAGTTTTGATTCTCAAGAATTTGATAGTTTTTGTATTCAGCTATCTAAAGTCGTATTAGTTTGTAAAAAGGATGGAAAATATGACGGTAAAGATAGAATGACTAGAGATATGTTAGCAAACGCAACTTTAGCTTTAGGAGAATGTGGTAGTGGTTTATATAATATAGTTATGGAGTCTTTGAGTAATAAAAATATTAGATTAAAGCATAATTTGATTTTATATTCTAATAATCCTAAAATTATGCTAAGGCAAATTTTAAACTATGATGCTGTTGGTTTTATGTATGAGGATAGCTTAAAGCATTATTTAGATTACAACGTTAAAATAATGGAATTAACTAAATATAATCCTTCTCAAAACATTTATTTCATTTATAGTAGAAAAGCCTTTTTAAATAATTCTACCTTAAGCTTTATTGAAGAGTTGAAAAGTAAGGTGAAATAATGTTAGATATAATGTATGAAGATAATCATATCATAGTTTGCTACAAGGATAAGGGAATATTATCCCAAAAGGATAGCTCAAATAAATTAGATATGTTAACGATGCTAAAGGCATATATTAAGGAAAAGTATAATAAACCTGGTAATGTCTATTTAGGGTTGGTCCATAGGCTAGATATTAATACTAGTGGGGTTATGGTTTTTGCTAAGACCTCAAAGGCAGCTAGTCGTTTAAGTGAAGATATTAAAAATCATAAATTTGAAAAAAAATATTTGGCTACTATTGAAGGACATATTTATACCTTAGAATATACAAAATTAAATTGTAAATTACTAAAAAGTGAGTCTGAAAAAAAGGCCTATGTAGATTCTAATGGTCAAGAATCAATCCTATATTATAAGGCCTTGAAAAACTACCAAATCAATAATTGTGATGTTTGTGATGTAGATATTATTTTAAAAACTGGAAGATTTCATCAAATTAGGGCTTCTTTTGCCCATATTAATCATCCATTATATGGTGATGTTAAGTATGGTAGTAAAAACAAGGTTGATTCATTAAAATTTCCACTACAGGCCTATTCATTAAGTTTTTTCCATCCGATAACTAAAGAATGGCTTACTTTTGAAAAAATTGTTTAAAGCACCTATATGGGTGCTTTTTCATATAGTAAAATGGTGATAAAATGCAATTAAGCTTAGAAAAAAATTTATTATCTATCGACAATTATAAGCAAATTTTTGTATTAGATAGTGATTTAATACAGGTAAAGGATATAAAAGTAGTAGGAGAAAAATTTAAGGTATTATATCTTGATGGCTACAAAATAGTTATTCAGGGTATCTTTAAAAATATCCAACTAGGAGATATAGATGATGAATTACAAAATAATTATGAAAAAAAATGATTTTTTTAAAATCCATAACAGAATCGCTACTAAGAATTTAGAAATTATAGATGATGAGGTAACTTTTGAAGTTGAACTTGGTTCTTTAAATATTATAAAGGAAAGTGGCTATAACTATCATTTAGTTGATTCAGTTAGGATAAAATTACAAGCTATATTAAGGAAGTATTACCTGCTGATGATAGGAATACTTTTTTTATTTTCTATTTTATATATCAATTCTTATCGTGTGACCCAGGTTGTATTTAATTCAGTGACACCAATTAATGATGCGATAGAGGATAGAATTACAAGCTGTTTTAAAAAATTATTTTTTTATTCATTTTCCAATATTGACTATGATAAACTATCAGAAGAATTAAGAGTAGAATATGCTCAATATCCATACATTGAGGTATATAATAAAAATAATAAAATATATGTTGATATATATTCCTATGATGATGAATATCCTAGTAGTGATGATAACTATACTGTTGGCGATATTGTGGCTAAAAAAGATGGAGTTATAGATTATTATTACACATATAGCGGACAAACTATGGTTTATAAAAATAAATATGTTAAAAAGGGTGATGTCTTAATTAGTAGTAGTATCAATGGTAATTTGGTATCATCACGTGGTTTAGTAATGGCATATACATATGAAAAGGTATATATTGATGTTTTAAAAAAGGAATCTAAGGAGATTGAAACAGGTGAAAGTCAAACTTATTATGATTTAGGTTTTTTTAAATCAAATTTAGCTATAAGCAAGAAAAACAATTATGAATTATATAATAAAAACGAAAAAACTATTTTTAATTTATTTGATTTTTTTTGTGTTAAAAAAATTGAAGAGAAAGAAAAAAGTGTTATAATAAAGGAAAATGATGAAGCATCAGCAATTGAGGAAGCTCAAAAAATAATACAAGAGGATTTTACTAATAATAAAACCAATGAAAAAGAAGAGATTAAGGAAATAAAGCTTTATCAATCAACTGAGGAAGAAGACAAATATAGCTTTGTGTTTATATTAAAAAAGTTAGAGTCAATAGGTGAATTTAAGGAAGTATAATGGAGGTATGATTAATGAAGTTAAAAACGAAAATAGAAAATATTAATGATATAAAAAATATTAGTGGTAGTCATAATTCTAACCTAAAGGTTTTAGAGGAAAAATTTGAATGCTCAATTGATATTCATGGTGAAAGTATTTTATGTAGCTGTGATGATGAATTAACCTGTGATACCCTAGATAAAATTTTTACTTTATTAGTTAAAATGTCTCAATTATCATTTAATATTACATCACGAGATATTGTTTATGTATGTAATATCGTATTAAATTCTTTGGAAGGAGAATATTTAAAGTTTTTACAAAATCGTAGGGCAATAGGGCATTCCTTTCATAATAAGCCGATTTATGCTAAGACCTTAAAGCAACAAGACTATATTGACCTTTTAGATAAAAAGGATTTAATTTTTTCAATTGGAGCGGCTGGAACAGGAAAAACCTATTTAGCAGTCTGTTATGCAGTGACTCAACTAAAAAAGGGAAATATTGATAAAATTATTTTAACAAGACCAGCTGTAGAGGCTGGAGAGTCATTAGGATTTTTACCAGGTGATTTAAAGGAAAAGGTTGATCCATATTTACGACCTTTATATGATGCATTATATGATATGCTAGGTGTAGAAGCCGTTTCACAATTAATTGAAAAGCAGGTAATTGAAATTGCCCCACTAGCTTATATGCGTGGACGAACCTTAGAAAATGCTTTTATTATTTTAGATGAGGCTCAAAATGCGACTATAGATCAGCTTAAAATGTTTTTAACTCGTCTTGGCTTTAATTCAAAAATGATAGTGACAGGTGATATTTCACAGGTTGATTTACCAAATTCAAAGCGTTCAGGTCTTAAGGTAAGCGCTAATCTATTAAAAGGGTTACCTGAGGTTGGTTATATTGTTTTTGATCGCTTTGATGTTGTACGCCATCCACTTGTTGCTAAGATTATTGAAAAGTTTGAAAAATTAGAAAATTAAATAATTTTAGAATAGGGTAGAGGAAAGAATTTAATCTTTGCCCCTCCCATTGCACCGTACGTACG
>ERZ1643246.54-NODE-54-length-146680-cov-12.662520_pt1 | contig 146680 bp, 187 predicted proteins | sample MGYA00579265_ERZ1643246 | MGnify/ENA primary metagenome ERZ1643246 (study PRJEB29033, sample SAMEA4952261) | chicken gut metagenome | biome: Broiler Chicken; feature: Gastrointestinal Tract; material: Caecum | place: Ireland | collected 2018 | study: Broiler...
AAAAAAAAAAAAAAAAAAAAAAAAAAAAAAAAAAAAAAAAAAAAAAAAAAAAGAGTGCTTATGCACTCTCTTCTATAACATAATCTATAATAGAATTCTCATCAGTATCTTGTTTGAAATACAATGAAGATACTTGTGTATTTCCTATTTCATAAATTCCTGTTTTTCCAATTTCAAATTCCTTGCTATTGATATAAATATAATATCCAACTTCTGTCTGAATACCTAAATGTTTTACATAAAAAGATTCAATAGCAGAATCTTTTTTTATCTTTTCCATTAATTCTTGATTTGCTTGAAAAGGACCTTTTAACTGTCCTGTTACTAAATTTAATCCCATAATTACCTCCTATGCGTCATTTCCATCTTCTACAATAAGCCATGCACTATAAGGAGGAAGTATATTAGCTACTGCAGTAACTCCAGTATCTGTCTCCCTACCAGCAACAGCGCCGACATCTCCATATCCAATATACCCTAAGTCAACCCAATTATCTTTATTATTATAACTTACCTTAGTTCCTTCTATCGAATCTGGATCTGTATATAATACTAATAAGTGATATCTATCATCTATTGCGGTTTCTAATATAAAATTTAATTTTTTATTTAATATCACATCTGAACCGGTTGTATATTTTAAAGTAATTTGTCCATCATCACTCACTGTAATATTATTAACCCATCTTAAATCAGTTTCATATTTTGTAGGTTGATTTTCAGCATCAGTCTCATGATTATATTCAACAACTAGATGTCCTGTTGTTCCATCTAATGTAATTGTTTTTACCCATTTTATTAATTTATTAAATACAGTATCTTCATTATAAGTATGGTCAAGAGTTATAGTACCATCTTCTGAAAAAGATATATTTTTTATCCAGTCTAAATTTGTTTCATATTTAGTACTCGCTCCATCTGCATCTGTTTCATGATTATATTCAATAACAAATCTTCCATTATCTGTATTTAAACTAATTGACTTAATCCATTTAAAAATTTTAGTCCACACAGAGTTATCATCATGACTATAATTGATTGTAAATGTTCCTTCTTCATCAACAGTTATATCATCAATCATATTATAATCACCAAGATATATAGAAACAGGTTCTCCTCCTTCTTGAGCATCATAGTGATAATAATCATATACTAATACTTCTCTATTATTAGCTATATCATCATCTTTTCCATTGTAATCTTGAATTGCTGATTCCGCAGGTATTACTCTAAAATTTTTAAATGTATCTCCTTTAATACCTTTTGGAATTGATATATTCCACTTCTCAAAAAATGGATGTTGTCCATCATCAGTCCTATCTGCTAAATCTTGGTTAATAAAAGAACTTGTATTATTACTTCTATTATAATATGGACTTACAGATTGAGCTGTATAATCAATTACTGGATATGGAAATTTAAATCCAACATATATAGTTGATTCATAAGAATTAGCATCTCTAACAGAAACTGCAGCCCATTGAATACTATCAGTTGTGTCATCAAAAGTTCTGTTTGTTACAGTTCCTTTTGCTCCTGGAACTAAATTTACAGTAGGAGCATATTTTCCTTCTGTCCTTCTATATGTATTTCCATCATCATCTACTAATCCATCTTCTTTAGTAATTTTATCTACCTCATCAATAGTAGTCATTACAGTATGTGGAGCTGGACCTGATGGACCAACAATTTGTCCTTCAAATATTGCTCCTCCCATGGAATTATTATAATCATAACCTCTACGATATATTTTTCCATTGTCTTTGTCATTTTTATTTGTTGTATCTATTAAAACATATTCATCATAATTAACTGTTTTATATCCTCCACCTTGCTGAAATGCGGCAACCATTTCTTTTATAGTGGAGAATCTTTTTACTATTACGAAGGAAGCACCTCGTCTTCCTCCATAGAAACTATTATATTCCATATAGCGCCTCCTTCTTTTAATATTGATAATCTAACACAAAATATTTATTATCATTTGGTTCTACAATAAACCCTATATATTTTATTGAAACTCCATTATTAATCTCATATATTCCACTTCTACCAACTCTAATTAATTCGCCTTCAATGCTCATCATTAATCCTGGAGCTGATTGTACTCCAATTTGTTTTAATCTTCCTAAATTATCAATAGAAGGGTTAAGAGTTTCAATTACATTGTAAATTTCTTTCAAACTATCTATATTAATATTCATCTTTCTTCCATAAATATTATTTTCGTCTACTGTATTATAATCATCTACAACTCTATTTAAAATAAATTGAATATTATTATAAGTAGCATTTGGAGCAATAACAATATCGAAAGTAGAATAATCATTTTCTAATCCACTTTCAATTTTTACTGTTTTTATTGTTTGTTGATTATCTTCTGTTTTATTTGTATTTACTAATTTAATAGTAACTAATTGCTCACTATCTTCTTTTTTATATATTTTAAATCTTATATAATAACTTTTCACTACAGTTCCGGTATCGTCAGTAGCTTGTAATACATTTTGCTCAGACAATGTGATTGCTTTATCTAAAAAAACCACTCCCTGAGATAAAGGAGACTGTGTTTCTAGATCGATAAAATCATAATTTAAAGCTGTCATATAAGAATCTAATTGCGTTCTTCTAAACTGTCCAAAATTATACATTTTCTCACTCCTTTGTTTCTATTCTACAATCTTTCTAATGCTCTTGTTGCAGAAATACTCATCGTTCCATTTATATCAAGAGGAATAGAAATTGTAGAAATCATGTAGTCTCCAAATATATTACTCTCAATATCTCTAACTCCTATTCTAGTATTTGGCTCTAGATAATAAATAGGTATAGCTTGTATTGAAATACTTTCATTATAGCTTGTATACTGGTCTAATAATTCTCTAATCTTATTATAAGCTGAATTTGAACTTCCTCCTCCAGTCATCATATTAAATATAGATGTGTTTACTTGGATATATCTTTGTCCTTTCATTTCACACTCATGTCTCTTTTCTTCTGTATCTTCTTGACCTAATTCAATAATTATAAAATCTGGAATTTCAGGTTCAAAAATGCAATTTATATCATTATCTACCACAACTTCTGTGCGTCGACCAATATTAGAAATACTGAATTTAGATATTTCTGCCCCTGTGTCTATAAAGTCTAAAAAATAATCTATGTCACTTGGAGTTTTTAAAATTTCATCATAAAATCCTCCAGTGTAAATAGTTTCTCCATCAATTCTTTCACTTGTTTTCTGTAAGTCATAAAGTTTTGGCCATTCATTTAATAATTCTGTATAATAATAATTAGAGTCTAACCCTAATGGTTCAGCCTGAGTTCCAGCTAGATATAATTCAGTTCTCCAATCGGTTGTTTTTATTTTACTAAAACCTATATCTACAATAACATATCCATTAGTTCCATCCCATTTATATATTTTTCCATCATCTTCAGTCATATAAAATGTTCCTGCGGTGCCCGCATTTTTATTCAATTCTGAAAAATTTCTATATATAATTGGTCTTTTTGCTTTTGTTAATCCATCATCAGGATCTTCATAAAAAAAGCATTCATATATATTTCCAGTTTTTGGCTTGCTATCAATAGCTAAATGATATCTTATAGGAACTTCATTACCATTAGCATTTTCTCTAATTCCCCAAACTATAAAATCATTTTTAATCATACTATATTGAGGAGTGTTTGAGTAAGATGTTATCAAATTACTATTATCAAAATTATAAACTGTTTTCCCTTTTGACATATCTACAACATAATCATCTTTATTTATTTTTTCTAAATCTACTTTTGCTTGTGTTGTATTTAAATAATTTTTTATTTCTTGAAAAATAAAATTTCCATCTATATCATAAAAATACTCAAAGTTACCCAAATAATTTTTAATTTTGTCTAATATCGTACATACTGTACTTCCTGCATCTCCTATCAATTCATCAGTATATACAAAATCAGTATAAATATATCCTATATCTTCTCCATATTCATACATTGTATAGTTTTTACCAAGAGCTTCTGTAGAGTTCATTGTCATTGTATATGAGCCATTATCATTAATTAAATATAATGGGGAATTAGCAACCCATTTCATAACTTTTTTTATTCTTGTATCTATATCACTAATGATAATTTTTCCTAGCTGCTCTCCGCCAAAATGATTAACAACTTCTCTAATTATTTGTACTATAGTTGGTTTTGTTATTATCCAATTCCCTTCTTCATCAATAGTTTCATATTCATCAAATTGAGTTGAAGCAGGAATAATACCTCCAACTTCTCCATTAAGTAAACACATCTTGTCTTTACATGTCATAGATATACTCGTTCCATTGGTTCCATGACTTATGCTTGGATTTACCATAACAAAAATACCTTGCGGAAACCATATTATAGGATATTGAGTATATTTCTTTGTAGTATTTTTAATACCAATTTCTAAATCTATTTTCTTATTCATTGATATTAAATTATCAATATTTGTTACTCCTACATAGCCATCTTCATGAACATATACAGATAAAGTACAAGTTCTTCTAATAGATGAATTTCCATCTATATTTATGCTTCCTCCTGTTACAATACCTTGAATATCTTGGATAGGATTTTCTAACCAATCTAATACAGTAATTTTTGCATATTGTTCTTTTAAATGTGAAAAGTCTAATTCTTTAAGGAAGTCTGCATCTTTTAAATATTCATATCTTTTTTTCATACTGCATACATTCCTTTCACAATTTCACAACAATAGTTTATTAATCCTTGAATTGGACATATCAAATCGTGATTATCTGTAAATGCCCACCACTCACTATTGTACCAAATAAATTTATTTGAATTATTTATTTGTTCTTCTAATATTAATGCAAAATCATTATCTATAATTTTATTTATAGTTAAACTGTATGAATTATCTTGATTTTGATTCATCTTTTGCTTAACTACATATATTAATTCCTTATCGTCATCTTTACCAACAGTAACAACTTTATAACCTAGTCTTTCTATAGATTTGATAAATTCTATTTCACTTTCATCTATAATAACAGTATCCTCATATATTAAAACTACTTCTCTTTTTAATATAGCTGCTAGAATTCCACTAGAAATTGTTTGTATCCTATCTTCTGGTACGTTTGCAGATTTAAGTTTTTCATCTATTCCTGTAGTTTTTAATATTCCCGATTTATCATTTAACTGAGGATATACATTTAAAAATAAATCATCCAAATAGTATACTCCATTTCTTATTGGATTTTCTACGCTTTCTAAAGAGTGAACATGACCAACTTCAATAAATTTATTCCAAGGAACATTTTCTCTCTCTTGTTCTGCTTCAGTAGCTGGCTCAAAATGAATACCAGCAAAATATACTCCTTCAATAGTTTCATCTTCATTATTAAAATCTAATCTTGCTGTCTCTCCTATCACATGTCGTTGAAAATCTTTCTCTTCACTTTCTTTTACATAAACTACTGTTCCAGGATCTGCTTCAACAGAAATACTATCTATAGAAATAATAGATTGCATATAATTTGAATATTTTTCATAATATTTATTCCATATTTCTTGATAAATAGAGTCTTTATATCCAAAAGCTCCCCATAGTTGACCAACTCTTTTATAATAATTGCTGCTTTGAGCAAGTTGAGATTTATCTTCTGTTTGACTTACAGAGACATGATAATCTAAATTAATAGTTGTTTCAACAGGAAAAGATAGTGATGTAATTTTTATATCTTCACCTTTTAATTCATATATGCCTTCTGGGTTTATAATGATTGGTTGTTCGTTAATATAAACTATATATCCTAGAATTGCGGCAGCCGCATCATTACTTCTAGTCTTATCATTAACTGGAACTGGTCCATCTTCACTTTCATAAATTAAATATGGCTTACTTTCCATTTCTAATCTCAAATGGTCCAAATAATCAACTTTTGCAACATATCCTTCTTCAGCATATTTTTGATAATATTCATTTAAAAGAGTTATTACATCTATATTTGATGGAATAACTTCATTATATTGTGCTATATAATCTTTTGTATATGATAAATATTCATCGATTTCTCCTAATGATTGAATTCCATATTTATCACAATTTTCTATATTAAACTCATCTATTTCATAAGCTTGACAACTAAAAGTGTATATATGTCTTCCTAGTGTAGAATCTGGAGAAAAAGTAATATCCATTAACTTTACTAATATATTTCCTTCTGTTGAACTTCTAAATAATTTTACATTATTTTCATATAAAAAATCCATTACCTTTTCTCTAAAATCTCTTTCATATGTCGTATCATTAATAGGAGTTATTCTATTCTCACTATTATAATTATCGTATAACTCTAATTGTTCTTGATAAATTTCTTCTCTAGAACAGAAAATTTTATCTTCATCCATAAAGAATGATATTAAACCAGAAATTGGAAATTGTTTGTAATCTGTATTACCATTTCTTTTAACAAATGTATATTTTGAACCTAAGGTATCTGTTCTTGCTTCACTTTTTGTTCGTTGAAAAGATTGAAGCTGAGGATTAAATTGCACTCTTATTTGTTTATTTCCTGCATCTAAGAACATATGTTCAAAAACTATCATATATTCTTCATCTAGTAAATTCATTATTCCTCTATTACCTAGACTATTTCTTCTTTGTGCTCCATATTTATACCATACTCCACTTTCTATCGTATAATCATACCATGTAAAGTCTAATAATTTATTTTCAATAGATACAGTATACATATCTTCCCATAAGGTGAAGTTACTTCTGCTAGAAGTTCTTCTAATAGTTATATTTCCAGTGAAAAAGTCATCATCTGGTCCTTTTATATTTATTCCTATTCTACCGTTATCTTCATCTATGATTGCGGAAAGGTCTGCATTTAATTTTTCTGAACCACTTTCTATAACCATAAAATTAAATGTCAATGTATCAGAATATAAATTTTTAGTAGTATATTCAATTTCTAAAGTATATTCCTCTCCCTCTCGAAAAGAATATTTAAAAGTATAATTAATTTCATTAATTCCACTATAATTGTTAGAATATAAATTATCTGTATCAACCAATAATTGGTCTAAATTATCATATAATTTAATTCTATAATCTTTTAAAGTTTCTTCTTCTAATTCATCTTTAAATGTTAATTTTCCTATTACGTCAACATTTGTTGTTGTCCATAATGTGGACTCAGCAGTTGTATCAAATCCTCTAATAGTTAGTATAGGAGTACTTATTCCTCTTACTAAGCATACACTTGACCATTCTGAAAAATATTGTTGATTTGCGGCAAGCCAACTGTCAATAGCTTGAGGTATAGTTAAAGAAACTTCATTTGCGGCAGTAGAACAAAATCTTATTTGTACTTTATAATAAGTATTAATTTCAAATTGTCCACCTTCGATATCTGTCTTTTTAATATCTATATAATATTTGTTATCTCCTTCTATTGCACTATCTATGCCAATTTGAGTTAACATAATATCACATGGATATTTTTCTTCGTTTAAGACAGATATATTTGTATATTGATTACTTACTGTAACTTGCGCATGCATTATATCTGTAAGAACATTAAATGCGGATATAGAAAAATAAACTCTGCAAGTATCTTTTCTTGTATTTCCACTGTCTACTAAAAATGCTGGCGCATATGTATCTACTACTGGTGGATATAAATTATTTAATACTGCCATCTCCTTATTCCTCCTTTTTTCTCTTAGTATATTCATTTACTAAATATATATGATAAATAATTTCGATAAATGAATTATTTTAGGCCAAAATAAAAAAGGTAGAATGTTAAACATTCTACCTTTTTTATATATTAAATCCATCTGTGTAAGAAACATAATGACTATTTATTGCAGAAATAATCATTCTTGCCATCATATTTTGTCCTTTTTCATTTGGATGTAATCCATCTTTTAAAGATGCTCCGGCGCTCGTACCATCTTCTAATTCTCTAATTATTCCACATTCAGCAGATCCATCTATCACAATCATTCCGCACCTTTTGGCTATTTTGCAGAAAGAAAATCTGAAGAATTTATATTTAAAGTTCCATAAACAGAACCGAAAGGCTCTATTCCACTAACAGATATATCTTTTAAGAATCTTTTTTCATTATCATAAAATGCAATTCCAATACCATTGCTATTTAAATTAAAACAGTAATCTATATTTTGAAAATTAACATCAATATAATCAGAACAATGTCCATGTGACGACTCTACAAAATTGCCACTTGAACCTATATACCCATTTAAATTTAATTCAACCTGCTCTTGAAAAATATCAGTTTTTGCTACTCTACTATTTATTTGATTTCTGATTGCATCACCCGCAGTATCATATGTATAACCGTCATATCCAACTCTAGCATCAATTAATTCTGCATCGCCCGTTGTACTACCTTCTTTTAATGAAGATAGATTATTGACTCTTGATTCAAGAGCATTAATTTTATTGTCAGTAGTTTTTATAGTCTCTGATATGATACTTGTATCATTTTTAATAGATAATATATTTTTATCTAAATCATTCATTTTGCTACCAAAAAATGATATTTTTATTTTATAATGTTCAAATTATATAAACAAAACTCTACTATATTTTTTAGTTATTAATTGTATAAAACTGATTTATAAAGCTATGTGCATTATAATATCCTAATTTTTTAGCACCATTGGAGTTTGGATGAATTCCATCAATTAAATCTCTGCCATCTTGATTTTCAGTTTCATAAATTCCACAAATACCGCATTTATAAGTATCTAGGACATTTACAGAAAGTCTTTTACAAATTTCTTTAATAATTTTATTTATATTAAAAGCCTTTGTAGTAGTCCACCAACCTGAAGAAGTCACAGCAGTCTGAGTAGGTGTATTAAAAAATATTATAGCATTAGGATATAATTGTTGTAAAGTTTGGTAAATATAACGCATAGCACCAGCAAAGGTAGTTCTATCAACATTTTCTAAAGGTAAATAATTTCCATCTTCATCAGTAAATTGAGAATTTATATTATCATAATTAGTATTTAATGTATAAGGATTATCATTTGTACCACCAGCAATTATAATAAAATCAAAGTTTTGATAATCAGAATTATTTTGATTTTTATTATTTTTAACTAATTCAACTTGGTTTCCAATTACATTTTGTTGTTCGTTATCTAAATTTGGATTACCGTCATAAATTTGATTTTTAACTTGGTCACACATTTTAGCACCGTTTACAGCAACATTTATTTTTAAAGATGGTTTTATAATTTCATTAAAATATTTTATCCAACCTATTTCAGTAGTATCAGCTCTTGTTATGCTATCACCCAAAAATAAAAATTTTTTATTTTGAAAAGGTTTAGTGTTATCATATAAATTAGGAAAAAGAAAATTAAATTTTTCTTGAATAGTATCGAATATTTTTTCTTCACCTATATTATCATTATCTACTATATTAAAAGTAGGTGCAAAAAAATCAAGATAACCAACATATCCATTAAAATTAGGATTAGTAGAAACTCTTATATTAAATAAAATCGTATTGCCAATATTTCAGGTAGACCTTATTATAATTATGTAGAAATTGGAAGTTCTGAAGATATAGGTTATGGCGAAGTACCTCATATTTTTTTAGATATTATAAACAATGCGTGTAGAAGAGGTGTAACCATTTGGCATAATCACGAAAATGTCGGAAATTATAGCTTAAATAATTAAAAAAGCACCCCCCATCGATAGGGTGCTTTTTAGATTATAACAGAAAGGATATCGAGGTATGATTTAAGTCTTAATAATTATACTATTAAATATATTTCTTGTCAAATTTTTTAATAATTTCTATTAAGTGTAGTATTATATTTTGCAAAAATTCCGTTTTTTGCAATTGCATATATATCACAATCCCCTCCTGTTAGTGATTTAACAGTCCCTCCTTTTACTGTTGCAATAAAAGGATTTTCACTTTTCCACGTAATGGTTTGTTCTGTACAATTATTAGGTTTGCAATCTGCAAATAAATCTATATTTTCATTGGCTTCAATACTTTTATTACCTCCTGTTAATTCTATAGAAGTTGGAAATATTCTAGAATTTATTCCTACTGGAGCTAATACACGCACCCAGTCGACATACATTTCGTTTATATCTGGTGTAGTGTTATCTGGATTACCCGGCCAACCTCCAATTTGTAAAGATATTAAAAGACTGTGAGCATGACTAAAAGAACTTTCGTATCCAACAGGAGTATCTAAGTGACGTACTAAAATATTGTTTATATAAAAATCAAATCCAGATTCTGTCCAATCAACTCCATAAATATTATAATCACTATAATTTATATTATCGGTATTATTTAAACCGCCACTTTGTATATCATCTTTTAAATTATCTTTATTATAATGTAGTACTGTATAATATCCTTCGTTATTATTTAAATGTTCTACAATGTCAATTTCTCCACATGATGGCCATTGTCTTGCACTATCAGAACCATACCAACGCCCTAATGTCCAAAAAGCTGGCCACATTCCTTGAGATGTTGGCATTTTTATTCTTGCTTCTATTTTTCCATATTTAAACTCTTGCAAACCTCTAGAAATTACTTGTCCGGATGTCCATGTTTTATTTTTATAATTTTCTTTACGTGCTGTAATTATTAAATTACTATTTTCAACTCGTACATTTTCTTTTCTAGATGTATAATATTGTATAGCACCATTTTGAAAATTTCCTCTATTTTCAGCTATCCAATTATTTAAGTTTAAATTATTAAAATCATCTTCAAATAAAACTAAACGTCCATCAATAAATTTTTCACTATTTGTAGATGTTCCGCTAATAGAAGATATTTCATTTATCATTTCTTTTGGCAACATTTTATTTGTTTTTCCAGTTTTATTTCTTATTGTATTTGCTATTTCTTTTAAAGTATTTTCTTCTATAAAAACATTACTCACTAATATTCCACCTCGTTTCCGTTTATTATATTTTTCCATATAAAACCATTATTATTTCCATCACTAGCTAATAAATTATTTTCTTGCCCCATATCTATTAAATTTATATTTGGTATATCATTTATTATACCATCACAAGATGTAATAGATATTTTATTAACAACATTTTCTATATCTAATATTTCAGAAGTAACTTCTTTTTTAATAGATATACATAGATATCCTCTACCATTAATTTTATTTGTATCACTTGTCCATCTTTGTATTCCGATTGGACTTCCTAGTAATTGGTTCATAAATTTATATTCATACTGATACCCATTTTCTATAGAAATTGTAGTTTCTCCTTCAATATATAATAGAGACTTATTCGAAATTGAAGTATTTACTTCAGTTATAATTGTATCATTATTTTCTACTGTATAATATCCATATGTCCATTTATTATCATCATAATCAAACATTAAAGAGTTTTCAAATTCATTTATATTATCTATTTCTCTATCATCTACATATGCTAAAATTATTTTTACAAAACAATCATTTTTTACGTATATGTTATCTTGAGTAAAAGTAGTTTGATTATTTTGTTTAGCAAATGGATAGCCTCTCATAGACGATTCTCCTCTTATGTTGTCATCTCTAAAATAACATGTATACGCAACTTTAAATCCTTCTTTTATTTTTATAGTAGTACCACCAAGTAACTTTAATAAAACAGTAGAACGAATACGTTTATTACTATCTAAATTTACTCCTGTACCTTGAGCATAGTCAAATGCTCCCTTTTCAAATTCACATTTTTGAAACCATGAAGAATATAAAAATTTATTAAAAAAAGCTTTTATGTTTTTTAATTTTTTTCTATCCAATTTTATATTTTGTTCTACTTCATAATTACTTTCAGCTTGATATACACCGCCTGCAATCCAATTAGTACCGTTATAATAATACCAATGCCCATCTGTAGTATTAACATATACTCTTGTTGTATCTGTCATTTCACTTACTGAACTTGCCACTAAAGGACTACCACTAGCTAAACTATTTATTTGATTTTTCAAATTATTAATTGAATTATCTTGAATATTTATTTTGTTATTTAAATTATTAATTGAGTTATCTTGACTACTATCTTTATTCTTAAGATTATTTAATTCTATTTCTACTGTGCTACCATCATTAGTATCAACGTTCTCCGCATCTACGCCTAGAGGAATATTATCACTTAAAGAACCATCTTCGTTCTCAATTTTAACATATTTTAACTTATCCATAAAAAATCCTCCATTTATTTTTATTTTTTACTTTTTGAAACCATATCTTTTAAATTTTCTTCTATAAAGAATTTTAATTTTAAGATTTGATTTTTTTCTTCTTTAGTAAAGTTTACACAATTAGTTTTAGTATATTGAAAAGCTAAAAATCCAATTGGTTCACCTTTTTCATCATTTAAAATTATATCATAAAAAGAAGCTATATCTTGTTCTTTTTTTAGTTGATAAGTGGATGGCATAGTATTCTTTATTTCTTCTAAATCATCTACTTTTAATTCCCCATTTTTTACTAGTTCTTGTACAAATTGAGGTATACAAGATAATGGAACTGCTTGTAATTCTTTTTGATGTCCTTCAATTCCATTTCTTACAACTTCAAAAGAACATGATGTTTTTAAAGCACTTCTTCCATTTGCATAATGTCCTCCATTATGAAAATCATAAATTTGAACTCTATCTGCATTTAAATATTCTTTTATTTCTTCTATCCTACTATGAATTTTCATATCAATATCAGATTGATGCTTTATTTTTTTTGGTAGAGTTTCTTCTATTTCTTTTTTAGTTTTTCTTATAGCCACAAACAAAGCTCCTATAGCTAATATTATATTTGTAAAAAGAGTTATTATTGTTAGTATATCATTCAATTATTATCCTCCTTCTATAATTTAAAGTTATTTATTTTTTAATGTTATTTTAAACATATTTAATCACATATATATTAAAAAATATATTTAAAAACTAATTAATTTTGTCCATTATATAAAAATAAAAAATGCGGGGAAAATTTTAATTAAAGTTTACCTTATTATTACTGAATAAACTTTAATTAAAATTTTCCCCGCATGAATTAGTATAATTTAAAAAAGGATATCTTAAATATTATTCTATTGCATTATCTTCAATCCATTGATAAGAATCAACTTTATATCGAAAATTATTAAATAAATTTGCACGAATAGTGAATCCTTCACCAGGTACTATTAAATTTCGTTCAGTATCTAAATTATAATAATCTAAATTGTTCATACATAAGTATTTCATTCCTGTAAAATTAGCATTTTGTATAATTGGTGAAACTACGATATTTTTAAATGTATTCCCAATAATTTCTCCTTCATCTACAATAATACTTTCAATTGAAATACCATAATTACAATTATTAAAAATATTATCTTTTATAATAAAACTAGTATTTATTGTTTTAATACCTTCAGAAAGACAATTATTTATAATATTGTTTTTTATTATATTTCGTCCCCCACTTATTCCAATATCAAAGTTATCTATTGTATTATATATGACTTCATTCATATTTCCAGATGAAGTAATTGCTATATTACCTGTATTATTTGAATTAAAAATATTATGTTTTATTTTTACTGAATTCATATAAGCCTGTACATTAATTCCAGATAAATTATTTTCTTCTTTAAAGTCAAATTTATTATAACTAATTGTAATACTTAAATCTTTTGCAGTAATTTCTGGCAAATATCTTCCTTCTATAAAAATTGAAAAACATCTTGTATACTCTTCTACTATATTTTCGGTAAAATAATTATTATTTATATCAACATTAAATATTTTTTCATTTAAAATTATATTTGAACCTTTAAAAATATTATTATAAATTTTTACATCAGAAATAGCATAATCATTTGTATTATTTGTCGTATTAAACATTATTCCACGTACCATAGGTCCAACTAATATATTATTAAAAATTTCAACATTTTTTATAGTATTTGAATAAGTTTCTCCAAATAAAGCAATTAATTCATCTCCATATCCTTCTATATAACAATCATGAATTTTTATATTTTCAACATTTGAATATTTAGAAAAAATCCAAATCCCATTTCCTTTCCCAGAAGAAGTTATCCCATAGTGAATTATTTTACTATTTTTTATTGTAATATTATTACAACTCTGTAACCAGACTGGTTGATTTTCAACTGCTTGTGGAGATGAGGATGAATAATTATTATGTAACGATATATTGTCAAAAACAATATTATTTACTTTTTCAAAAGCCATTATTCCTCTAGTAATATTTCCTTGATTTTTAAAATGAATATCATCCATATTAACATTAATATTCTTTATATATATATTACTTATTGCATTTTCCTTATTTGAAAAAAGTTTACAATATTGAAAATTATTAGAAATACCAAAATAAACATCATTTGTTAATCCAGTAAAAATACAATCATTTATTAAATTTATAGGTTTTGAAACAATATAAGTTCCAGAAGGTATTAAGATTTTTGAAATTTTATTTAATTCACAATAATTTAAGACATTTTCAATTGATAATATATCATCAGTAATTCCGTCACCTTTAGTTCCAAATTGTTTTATATTAATACTATCATTAACAATTAATTTAGCCTTTAATCTATTTCCTAAATTATGAATACTACCACCATCATCATTTAAAGATTCATCACTAATAATTCTATATTCTGCTCCTCCACCGTCATTTACTTCATAATATCCAAGAGTAATAGCCATGTCTCCCTCTTGAAGTGTATCATCTAATTTCATACTAGCTACATTCTCATAATAATATGGTTTCTTTTTTAATTGTTTAGCTATTGAACCTTCTTTATCTACATCAATAGTCCCTATTGTGTTTTCTAAACTATATCCATTTGCCATATCAACATCTTTTGCATTTGCTCCAATAGGAATATAGTCTGAGAAGGTTCCATTACTTTGCTTTATTTTAATCTTTTTAATTCTATCACTCATTTTATAGATTTACTCCCTTCTATAAAAAATAAATAAAATAAGAGAAAAATTATTTCTCTTATTTTATAATTAATTTTTGTCCTACATATATTTTATTTGGATCAGATATTCCATTATCTTTTGCTATCTTCTGATATGTAGTTCCATATTTTTCTGCTATACCACTTAAAGTATCTCCAGATTTAACCGTGTAAGTTATCTCACTAGATGATGAGTTACTTCCTCCTGGAATAGTTAATTTTTGACCTGTATAAATTGTATATGGAGATTTTATTCCATTAGCACTGGCTATATCTTTCCAATTTACACCTAATTTTTGTCCAATTTCTGATAAAGTGTCTCCAGAAACTACTGTGTATGTATTTGAACTTGTTGCGCTACTAGAAGAACTAGTTCCATTAATTTTATCTTGTACTTCTTGCCATCTTTTTCCTAGAACTGTTTTTCTAGTTTTTCCATTTCCATATCTTCCAGCTTTTGTTTCTTCTACTAAAGTGTCAAGACTAGCACTAGCAATATGATTAATCATATCTTGTACTTCATTATATCTTGTTCCTAAAGCATTTTCTCTATCAGAACCATCTCCAAACTCACCGTTCATAGTTCTTTTAACTAACTCTAATGTAGTTCCACTTGGAGTTGTAGTTGATGAAGATGCATCTGTTGAGCTACTAGCTTTTCCAACTCTATAGTTATCTTTATAAGCATAATTACAATCTAAGTTTCCACTATATCCGCTAAATCTTCCAGCAGATGTAAATTGCCATAAGCTTAGATCGCTTCTGCTACTAGCTGAAACATTTAATCCCTTTTGAATACTTCCGTTTGTTGGCCATTGAGCAACCCACTTATCATATCTATCTAATTCTGAACCATTTAATTGATTTTTCATCCATGATTCACTAGCATATATTCCAGCATAATATCCAGCTTCTTCAACTGTTTTACACCAGGTTGCACACATAGCTCTTAATGTTGCATTTGATGGCATTCCATTTTTCTTTTTATACCCATCTGCATCTTCCATATCAAACCAGCATCCCATACTATAACTATCTTTATATGGTGATACTGCATTTATAAAATGTTGAGCTTCTTTTTTAGCTCCGCTTTCATCAAGAGCATAAGAATACCAATAAAAACCAAAAGGAATTCCTAATGATTTACATAAATCAGCATTTCTTTTGAATTTAGTGTCAATAGTTCCACTAACTCCATAACCAACTCTTATTATAACAAAATCAATTTGATTTTTTAATGCTCTTAAATCAATATTTCCTTGATGAGCACTTATATCTATACCTCTTCTTGCCATAAGTTATTCTTGTCCTCCTTCTTCTTTATTATTATTTTCTTCTTCTTTTTTCTTTTGTTGCTCTATAAATTCTCTTTGAATTTCTTGATTGTATATATTTTCAATCTCATTCATTAAATCTTTAAATACGAAATATATACAATCAATAGATAAGTTACTTTGATTAACTATATCTTCTATATTTTTTCTTAAATCTCTTAAAACCATTTTTTACTCCTTTTCTCTCCTTTTATAGTCTTGTATATCCTTTATATAATCCATAAGAAAATGTTAGTCTTAATTTAGTGCTTCCATCAGCATCTAATATATCTATATAATCACTTTTTCCTCCAGAATACCAATCATAAAGACCTGCAACTTGATGATAACTACCATCATATCCCATATAATATAAAGCCTCATCCGCATAAAAAGCAGTGTTAACATGAACACTACCTGAATTATGGGTCCTAATTTCATTTACACCTATATGGTCACAAGCAGAAATTCCTCCTCCGTGCATATTAATACCTCCGCCATCTACATTTAAACCACTAACACGTGGATGATCTGTTGACAGACCCATTTCTAAATAATAACTTCCTTTATGAATACTAATACTTCCTCCTGAGATAGTAGATCCAGTTACACTACCACCAGATATACTTGCACCAGATAAACTTCCTCCTGAAATTGATGAACCATTAATATTTCCACTAAAATAAGCATTTGTTGCACTCATATTTCCTGCAGAATCTACTTTAAAATTAATAAAATCAATTAAGTTTTGACCTCTTACATAAGCATTTTGAGTAATTCTAACATTATTGAAAGTAGCGTCTCCATCTTCTTCAATGCTCCAATTAGGACCGCTCAATGAACCATTACTATTTATAGTCATGTTTCCACCAGTTAATGTATTAGAATTAATTGTCCATCCTCCAATAGTTCCTCTAGTAGAATGTAATTCTCCATTATGTCCTACATGAAATGGCGCATCTTCAGCATTGTCAGCTCCACTCCAAAAAGCCCATTGGATTCCAGATTTGGAACTCATTCCAACTGTATTGCTTCCACTACCACCAATCAAAGTGTTGTCAGCAATAGTAAATCCACCAATTGAACCTAAATTACTAAATAATGAACCTTCACTATTTACTTGAAATGGACTATGTCCTTTTGAATTGCTATAAGGCCCAAGAGCAAATCCATCTGAACCTATATAAAATCCATCACTTGTTGCGATCATTGCATTTTTATTATTGCTAAAAATAGCTTGTCTAGACGAGTCAATATATACATCATTTTTAAATATTTGTGTATCATTGATTTCCCATCCAGCTATACTTCCTCCTCCTTTAGCAATAACATGACCATCTTTATCAACAGAGAAGTTTTCATTTCCCCATTTAATTTGCGGAGTTGTTAAATCTATTAACATTCCTTCTCCATTTTCATTTGAACTACTATATGTTGTAGGCTTTCCATCAGATTTATAGTTTTTCCAATAGTTAGTGCTATATAATAAGGCTTGGTCTGCGGCAGGGTCAATTATCATTTGTCCTTTACCATATTTACCAAAAATAGCAGAACCATCCTTACTATTTAAAAATAAACTTCTAACACCAAAATTATATCCAAATAGTCCAACTTCAGTTTCTGATTTACCGGACTCTTTTACTTTTCCCATTAACATACCAGTAAAGCTATTATCGCTTTCTTTTTGTCCAGCTCCAACCTGAGGAGCTAATATAACTCCACTTCCATTTTCATCTACGCTGACTGAATTTCCATCCCATCCATTAATTGCTGCATTTCCATATTTATTAAGCAATAAATGTATAGGTATATGTATTCTAGCAACTTCTGAATTATTACGAGTGATTATACATTCTAATCCATTATTTAAACATTCTCCATCATAATCATCTAGTGGTTTAATTGATTTTTGATTTCTTTTTAAGTTGCTTATATTATTTACTCCTAGATGAAAACTAGAATCCCACTCTTCAGTATCTGGATTATAAATTTTTCCTCTTATTCGCCAATCATAATCTACTGAATAAGTAGATGTCAATTCACTTATATCTTCAGTATATCCATCGATTATTTGTGTTACTAATAATTCAAATGGATTTGTATTATCATAACTAGGAGTTCTTCCATCGGTAGTATATGTAGCATATCTGAATCCAGTATAATCTTTTAAACTTACTGAATATCCATCATTGCTTTTTGCTGTAATAAGAGGCATTGTTGCATAATAATCACAGCCATCATACCTTACTGAACATTTTATAATATTAGCTGGTGTAGAATTATTCGTATATCCAGAATAGGTACATGCCCCAGTCGTGCTATTTATAGTAATGTCAGAATTATCTGATACCCTTATGTTATATTTATTTCTTAATATACTCCAAGTTACAACGACATTCTTGTTTTCTGTGGAATTTCCTGAAGAAGTGCTCTCAAAAATTTTTTCTCCATTATGCCATAACTGAATTTGAAACCATCTATTGCTTTGTCTAGGAGTGTAATTTAATTTTCCATTTAATATCATTGGATATAAAGGTTTGTTTTCTGTATTAGGAACTATTTTACATAAAAATTCTGTTCCATTAGTTCCTGGTTCTCCTTCTTTAGCAAATACAAAATCTGTATTTGCTACTAAACTCATATCTTTATATTCAACTATTAATTTAATATTATTATTTGTATTTTTTACATTATAATTTCTATCAATCGTATAACTTATTCCAAGTAAATTAGTATATGTTTCTGTTCCGTTAATTTCATCAACTGACTCTGGTTGATAAGAACTTGGAATATTAATCATAGTATTTGTAGTTGGAACAATCCATTTAATTACACTTTTACTAATAATCTCATCATCAATAGGTTGGCCTAAATTATCATATATTGTAAAAGTTAAAGGTTCAATAATTTGAGGATTTTCAAGAGTATCACTAGTTGGTGCAACTCCGGCCTCATTATATTTAAAAACTTGAGAACCATTATTAATTACTAAACTATAAGCATCTTCTACATCTAATGTATTTGTTAATGTAATACTTCCTGTTCCTATATAAACTCCATTATAATAAACTGCGCATTTAAATGTAGCGAAATTAGTAATTTCATTTATTCCAATTTTAAATACTTTATTTGTTTCAACCCTTGTTATATTATTATAACTATCTATTATCTCTTTATATCTATTTAATTCATCTTGACTTGCCGCAGCTAGTTTTATTTCATTCTTAATTTGATTTTGAAGATTGTTATAATTTCTAACTGCAGTATTATATTCTTCATTATAATCAGTTGTTTCTGCTAAACTAAAATAATTATTATTATTATCTATTTGAGCCCAAGCATAACTAAATTCATCTCCGCTTTTTTCGGCTCCATTAATTTTACAAGTCAATGTAGGTCTTCCAATATCATAATAAAATTGAGTTCCACTGTCTGACTCAATAGTAATATCATATTCTGATGAATAATTTGTAATAATAATTTCTTTAGTCACTGTTGTAGTATCATTATAAATAGCTACACATTTATATCTAGTTTCCTTTGCTAGTGAGTCTTCTTTTAACACTTGCAATTGGTAACTTCCTGGTACCCATTCCACAACAGCTGCGTTGTTGCCTTCTTGAGGTTTTACTATATTATGGTCATTTAGACATTTCCATCCAGAACCTCCATATTTACAATAATACTCACTTAATGATGTAATTCCTATATTTTCTACAAACCAGTAATAGTCTAAAGCTTGAGAATTTTCATCAATTACTTTACCTTTTACTCTCACTTGCGCTTGTATTGTTCTTATAGACTTATCTGTATCATTTTCATCAAAGAATGTACCTTGAGGCGTAACAAAAGTTAATGCACAAGCTGATAGTTCTTCAGAACTTAATAAGTTAGCACCGCTTAACTCTATATCTTTTATAAATATATCATTGGGTTTATCACTAGCCTTATTAGGAAAATCATATGCAAATATATATATTTTATTTATATATTGAAAGTTCTCTCCATCAATATCAAAAACTCCATATTGTCTTGTATCATGAGTTATTTTATATGGGTTTCCGCTCATTTGATTAACATCAACAACATAATTTCTAGTAACATTCTCTTCTGTTGCATTATCTAAAAAAACTAATTCAAAAACTATTCCATAATTTCCTCTAAACTGTTGTTCTGTTGGTAAATTAGTTTTAAAAGTAGCTCCACAAATAAGTGATGAAGATTTTTTTACATATTCTTCTAAAGATGAAATACTCACATTTATTTTGTTTATTTCATCTTTTTCATATAATATCTCTTCAGCAGTAACATATGAACATAACTCAAAAGTAGATGATGAATGAATACAATTTGTTCCCACAACTTCATAAGCTTCATCTCCTTCTGGTTCTACTGCATAATCAGCGCCTAATTTTTCAGTAGTACCAAGTATTGTCTTATCTGCACTCATATCATTTCCAGGAATAAGTACATATACTTCTTTTCCTTTTGTGTAAGTAACTTCAGAACTAGTTGCATAGGCGTAAAATGAACTATCTTGATATTTAACTTTAAACTTACCAATAGATTGGTCAACACAAGAAACTATAGTAGCTTTTATTGTTCTATCATAATTTGCGCTAGCTACTGCATTTTCTACTATTAATTCAATAGCTTCGCAAAGTTTATTTTCATAATCCGCCATATAGTCTTTGTTTCACTCCTTTTTTCTCTTATTCTCTTATATTTTATTTTTGCTTCCTAAAATTTATATATTATTACCCAAAAATAAAAAGGGGGTATAAAATTATTATACCCCCAATGTTTATTTTCTTCTATGTATTCTTTGTGCGGCAATATTAGTTAAATTATTAAGAGCCTCTTCAATTTCTTTTGCGTCTCTTACTCCAGGGAATGTTGCTTCAATATGAACATTTTGTTCTAATTGTTCACTATTTAATGATTGATTTGATGTATTATCTTTTATTCCGCTTAAACTATTTGAAATTCTATTCATCATAGATGAATTCATAGAATTCATTAAATCTCTAGTAATTTCTATCATATTTAACATATTAGATGTATCATCTTTATTTAATACAAGCTCTTTTCTATCTAATATTGCTAATTTACCAGAATCATTACCCCAATCTCCGGTATATCCACCAGTGTTCCATCTTGTTACTTGACTTCTCTTAATCCATCCTAAATCTGGATATCTTCCATCTGAACTCTTTATATGAATTCCATATGGATTATTATTAACAATATCAATTACAACTCCATCTGAAACTCCAGCATATCTACTTCCTGCAGGAGATGTTCCATAAGAATCGTAATAGTATTTTCCAGTATAAGTAATTTTATTTCCTACAGATGCTCCTCCTCCTCCAGAGTTTGAACCTGAGCTACCTCCAGAAGAACTACTAGAACTTCCAGAGCCTCTTCCTGAAGAAGAACTGCTTCCACCACCAGAAACGCTATTTCCAGCTGCATTTGCAGCTTGTTGTTGTTGAGCTCTCCAATATCCATATGCTGCTTCAGTCGCGGCAATAGCTGCATTTTTAGCTAATTCATATTGTGAAACTAATGCTTGTAATTGAGAGATAACTGCTCCAATAGCATTTAATTCTTCTTGATATTTTGAAATTAAGTCACTATTATTAGTAATTAATTCTTGTGTCTTAGAAATAGTATCATCTATTCCATTTTTTATACTTCCAAAATCTTGGTCTGCAGCATTTTGTAATTCATTTAAATCATTTTGATACTCATTTGTAGTATCGTCTAATTTATCCATTGCTTCTTGTACCGTTGGTACAAATCCGCCTTCACCAGCAAATACATCAGCCATATGTTGAACTCCAGATTCCCATTGAGGAATCATTTGACTTAACATTATGTCTCTTTCTTGGTCTGATAACTGTTGGAAATTAGCATAATCTATATTATATAAATCAGCTAATTCTGTAAATGCAGATTCATTTAAATTCAACCTAATAGTTTCATTTTGTTCTACTAATCCATTAATTAATTCTCCATATTGCTCTCTTAATAGTAATTCTCTTTGTTGTCTTTCTTCTGGGTCATTAATCATTGCGGCTTCCGCCATCTTTTGTTGGAATTCTTCCCAAATTGAATAAACTTGGTCTAAATTATCCCTGTAATGCTCTAAGTCAAAATTGTATAATTCATTCTTTAATTGAGATAATTCATCTTCTAATTGTCCTGTCTGGTCATCATCAGAAACATATTGGTAAGTATAATTTCCTTGGCTATCTCTTCTTAATCTCATTGTAGATTTATTTTGTTGGGCTTCTTCTAATGCAATTTGTTTTAGAGCAATTTCATATTTCATATTTGCTCTATCTATATCATATTGAGTTAACTTATCCTTTTCTCTTAAAGCAGTTAGTTCTTCATTCATTAAATCATTTAATTCTCTCTGGGCTGAAATACTATCTGTACTATCAATTGCATCTAGATATTTATTTTCTAAATCTTGTATTCCATATAATGAATTAATTGTATCTAAATATTGGTCTGCATTTGCATTTATTAATTCCCATTCTTCAGAAACATAATCTAATCCTAGCCCGCCAGTTACTTTATCATTAAGTTCATCAAAAATTGCATTAATTGCATTTAAATATTTATCTTGTAAGTTTTCAATAGCATCTTCTATTGATGAATTCCATTCACTTACTGCATCCATCCAATTTTCTTTTGCTTGTAACCAAGCTTCTGAATTTTTTCCTCCTGCTTCTTCAATAGCTTTCATTTGATTATACCAAAAATCTTTTTGCTGTCTTTGGAAATCTATCATAGCATTATAGTTATCTTCCTGCTTTTGATAATATTCTTCTAAATCTTTATAACTATCTTCTCCATAGACTAATTCAATTACATTCATGTCATGGTCTATGATATCTTTAACCTGTTCATATAAGTTAATTTGGTCTGAAAACTTATCTGCAGCTTCATCCATCATGTCTAAATAAGAGTCTTTGATTTCTTCAACTAAATCTTCTACATCTGTCAAATCACTCATTAATTGGTCTGTATAGGTTTTTAAATCTTCTAATGCTTGAGCTTGATTATCTCCATACCATGTAGATGTTCCAGTTGATTCTATTTGTTTTAACTGATCTATAAGCGCATTTACATGTTCTGTATTTGCTTGAATTATGCCAGTACCATCTTCTTTATAGTATGAGTAGAAATCTTGTAATCTAGCTTGCGCATTTCCAAGAATATCATCATCTTTAATCCCATCAATAACTTTTCGTTTAAATTCATTCCAATCTCTCTCTGCTTCTGCTAAATCTAAACGAATTTCTATTTCCATATTGAATTTTTCAATTTGAATTTCAATTTGTTTATCTATTGCATCCTGAATATCATCTTCTAATCCTGGAATTTCGCTAGAAATTAATTCATCATATCTATCAATATTATCTACAAAAGTATCAAAATCTTCTTGCGCTTGTTCAACAACTTCTTTAAATCCTTCTTGAGCTTCCGCAGACATACTATTATATTGAGCAATTAAACTATTAACATAATTTAATTGAGATTGATATGCTGATGCATAATTAGCTATAGTTCCATCTGCATTAAATGAAACTCCTTTTTGTGCAAGCTCTCCTCTTAATTCAGATAATTCTCCTCTTGCAATAGCAATCTTTTCATTTGTTGTATCTATTTGGTCATTTAAAGATTGTAATTGTTTATCTAAATTATCAATTAAATTCTGTCCAAATAATTTATCTTGTTGCTTTTGTAATCTATCTAAAGTAGTAGAAATCTGTTCTAATTCAATATTTACGTCGTGATATCTATCTATATCTCCTTCAACGTAATCCATTTGATCTGGTTCTTTTTCTTTACTTGAACTTCCGCCATCTCCAGAACCTTTTCCACTTTTTATATTCCCTAGATTATGACCTATTTCTACATTTGATGCTCCTATCTGAGCTATCATACCATCTATATCATTTGCTGCTGCTCCTGCACTGTCTGCAAGCATTTGATATTTTTGTGCTAAATTAGCCCACTGATCTTGAGACGTATTACCACTATCTAAAGCATTCTGTGTACCTTCTATGACTTTTGCTTCAGATGATGTTCCAGAAGATCCCGCATAATTTACTCCAAAATCTCCAGGAGCTACAGGAGAACCTTGACCTGCCGCAGCTCTCATATTAGCTACTGCTGTTTGAGCAAATTGATAAGATGATTGCGCAGCTGACTGATATGCAGAAGACCAGTTTCTTGCAACAATTTCAGCATTTTCATTTGAAGCATCTGCAGTTGCTTTGTCATTATCCATTTCTGTTTGAGATTGTATCTGATCATTTAATCCTTTTAATTTTGCTAAATTATCACTTATTACTGCTTTTGCATCTGCTGCTTCTTGCTCTGAACCTGTCTCTGTCTGTGCTAATATTAATGCTGCGTTTGCCATTTGTTGGTATACAGCTTGTTTCTGTCTTAATAAATCCGCTTGATTTCTTAATTTTTGAATTGTTGCTTGAGAATCTGCTGCAACTTCTGCTTGAGCCATTCCTATTGCTGATTGCGCAACTTCTTCATTTAATTGAACACTTCCATCGCCAAGATCTCTCATTCCTTGAATTATTCCAGGAAATGTGTTATTTAATTCTCTTATATCATTTGCAGAAACTACAAAATTTTCTCCTATTAATGAAGCTTGCTCATTAATATTATCCATTGCAGATACAATATCATTAAACTCATCTTCAGCTTCTGTATGTATTGCTACGTCTATTTCATATTCTGCATCTAAAACATCATCTAATTTATCTTGAAATTCAGAGTCATCTAAATCTAAGCCTGCTTCAAATTTAGCATCTTGTAAATATTCTTGCAATTCATCAATTTTAGTATCTGCGCTATCTGTTAAAGATGCCATTTTTGCTTCATATAGTTTATCTTGAACTTGACTTAATGCTTCTGTATATTCTTGTGTTCCAACCAACCAAGTTTCACTTAGAACATTAGCTGCAGCTTCAACCTCTGGATAAACTTCTTTAAGTTCATCTAACTGTTCTAAAATATTTTTATATTCTTCGCTTTCTCCTATATTTTCTTCGGTTATATCTCCAGATTGAAGTCCTTCATACAAAGTCGAAGCATCATCAGATACTCCTCCAAGTCTTCTTTGACTGACTAATCGTAATTGTCCTTCATTATTTGCTTCTTCAAGTTTAGTTGAAATAGCATTAATATACTCGTCTGCATCATTATATCCCATTTCTTGCCATTGGTCTGATGTAATTTTAGACAGTTCATCTTTAAATTCAGGTGAATTTAACTTTTCTTTTATTTCATTAAACATACCAAGAGAAAGAGTCTCTGCATCAAACTCTTGATCTCTAGATGCAAACCCTAATAATTCAGCAATAGATTCTTCTCCCAATCCATCTACTGCTTCTGAAATTCCTAAAACTCCTTGTTTTATTCTTTCTAATTTCTCAGGATCATAATCACCTAGTCTATCTGCAATTTGAATATTTTCTAAATATGCTCTTGCTGCATCGTCAGATATTTCTTGTTCATTTCCTTCTTCATCTACATAGACAGCTTTATCTCCCCATTTATCATCTTGCAGCGTCCATCCTCTAGCTTCAGCATATTGTCTTTGGATTTCATCCTCATTTCCCCATCCGAATGCAGCATCTCCATATAATTCATCATGTATTTCTTGTCTAATTCTATCTTGCTCTTCTTTCGTTAAGCCTTGCTCGTAAAGATTTGCTACTGCATTTTTTTGAGCGTCTGTCATATTTGCATATGTTTCATCACTTTCTAGATTACTTCTTAAACTTTCTCCCAATAATAATTTATTAGTATCACTCAATTCTTGAGTTTGTCTAGCTAAATCTTCTAATTGAGTTTTATTATCAGTCTCCATTAGAGTATCTATCAAGCTTTGATTTCCGCTAATTCCATCAATATTAGTTAGAATAGATTCTTCTAAAAATCCACTATTTTCATTAATAGCATCAAGGATGTCTTGTAATTGGGTATCATTTATCCAGTCTCCAGTTATAGGAGCTTGTGGACTCCACCAAAAATCTAACCCCATGTCTCTAATTAAGTTAGTTCTATCTGATTTAAGTTGAGTTTGATTTGCATTAATTTGAGCAATGCTAGATGCAGCTTCTGCATCATTCATTCTCTGTCTAGCAGATTCAACAACTTTATCCGCATCTTCTGAGAAAGTTAATAATCCTTTATCATTTCTTTCAACATATTGAGCTAAATTTTGATTATTCTTAACTAAATTTAAGACTTCATCATTTGCACTTTTTAGAGCTTCTGTATATTCATCTGTTCCTTCTTTTAAATCATTTAACTTTTCTACTGCCGTATCATAAGCATCAAATCCAGAAATTAATTCTTCATATGCAGTTGTTGCTTCTTCTGCACTAGATGCTACTTCTTTAGCAGCATTTGCAGCTTCTTTAGCGGCTTCCGCATCTGCGTTATATGCTTGAGTTCCAGCATAAACAGCAGCAGTAAGAGCTCCTATTACTGCTATTACAGGTAATATGATTGGTAGAAGAGGTGATAATGCTGACCATATTGCAGCTCCTAGAGATGTTGCTCCTTGTGTTGCTATAAATTCTGCAGTAGTCAATCCTGTGAATGAAGTTATTAAAGAAGGAATTAAAGTTTTCACAGATTGAAATCCAGTAATTATCATTGGAAAAGACATTAAAATTGTAGTTAAAATTTGAGTAAATTTTTCCCACCCATCTAAACTTTCATCTCCGAGAGTAGAAACAAGACCAGAAGCAGTAGTTAGTAATCCAACTAATGAACTAACTCCTTGAACTGCTGTTGTAATAGCTTGTTGTCTAAGTGCTTGTTGTTCCGCTTGCTTAATGATATTATCTCTTGCTTGTTGTTCTAAAATTAATTGATTATATCCTTCACTTTCATAAAAATTTCTTTGCTTTATAGCTTCATTCAGTCTTTCTTCTTGACTATATTGTTGTTGTAATTTTTGTTCTATTGCATTAGCATGTTCATCTAATATAGCCCAACTTTTACTTCTATTTCCTTCGTTCTGTTCAATATCATCATAAATAGAACTCATTTCTTGACCTGTCAATCCAGCAGCTTGAGTTTGAGCCCCTTCTTTATCTAATATACTATATAAAATATCATCTCTCTCATCTGTATCTTCAGCTTCTTCTGCCTGTAATATTAATTCTCCTATTTCTTCTATTGTAGTTTTTTGATTTTCAAGTTCTATATTTTGATTTTGAATTTCTTTTAATCGTTTCTTCATTGTATTTAAAGAAACATCTTCATTCTTAAAAATATCTGTTATATTTTTCTTATAATTCTCTGCATCGCTTATCTGTTGTGCAGCCATTCCAGATTGTTGTTGTAATGTTGTTAATCTATTATATTCCTCAGAAGTAAGCTGTTCTTTTATTCTTAATAATGTACTAGCTATTTCTACTTCTTTATTTAATCCAGCACTATAACTATCTTCAGTTATATTCCCTTGACCTTGAGCCTGATAATTATTTATAATGTTTTGTTTCAATAATTCCGCATTTGCATTAGCTCTTTGAGTATCATAATTTTGAACCATATTTGATAATCCAGAGCCTATTTGTTTACTAAATATATTAACTAAATTAGTTCCTAATACGGTTAAACTTCTAAGTCCTCCACCGACACCTTCCATCCAATTATTAAAGATTGAAAGTAATCCAGTTAAAGCATCAGCCATACTATTTACTGCATCAGTATCAAATAATATATCATAAGTTCTTTCTGCTTCTGTACTTAATTTTTGTAAATGAGCTTCAACACTATCCATATATATTTCTTGTTGTTCATTTAATGTGCCCATAGCATTTTGAGACTCTAGTAATGCATCTGTATACATATCCCAATTGTCAAATAGTGCTATTAAACGTGAATATTGTTGTTTACCTGCCATGGCAACAGCTGCAGCTTGTCTTTGTGCTTGACTCCAAGTTTGCCATTTTACAGCAACGTCTTCAACAATATCACCCATATCCCTCATTTGTCCTTGTTCATCAAGGATTTGAATTCCAAGTTCTTCTAATTGTCCAGATACAGTTCCTAAACTAACTCCAAATTCATCTTCTCCATCAAGAGCTAAATCTCCTAAACGTGCATAAATACTTCTAAATGCAGTACCTACTGTTTCTGGCGCTTCTCTTGTTACTGAAATTACCGTTGCTAAAGTAGCATTTAATTGATCTATATCAACGCCTGCACTTGCAGCGGCCGATGCAACTTTGCTCATACCTGTTGATAATTCATTTAAATCTGAAGCTGTTGCTGCAGCAACTTTTGCTACTTTGTCTATGTATAATTCTGTTTCATCAGCCGTAACTTTATAACCATTCCATATAGCAGTTAACTGTTCAGAAACTTCGTCTCCAGTTTGTCCAGTTACATTAGCAGCTTTTAAAGTTGTTTCTGTTCTAGCTTGAACTTCTTCATCACTTAAACCTTGTTGATAATAAATTAAAGAAGCTTCTGTGTAGTCTCTTGTTGAAGCTCCTAATGAAGATGCTGCTCTATTAGCAGATTCTGCGAAAGATTCCATTTGCTCAGCCGAATATCCAGTAACTATTCTAATATCATTTAAAGATGTATCTAATTGTTTTGCATATTCATACGCTCTTTGTATTGAATTAGATACTTGATTAAAAATACTAGAAGTAATTCCCCATTTAACAGTATTTGCCATACTCGTTGCCATTTCATCTAATAGTTTGTTACTTTGTTTTAGTTGCATATTTGTATTTAAAATATCACTAGATAGTTTAGTAAATACTGCTCCTTGACCGACAGATTCAAGTCTTTTTTGTAACTGATCTACTCCACCATATGTACTTTTTATACTACTATTTAATTTACTTAAATCTAATTGACCTATTTTACTATTAAAAGAATTATTTAAAATATTTTCTAACTGTCTAGCTGTATTAGCAGCTTCTTTTAAATCATTATTTAAGCCATCTGATAAATTAGTTTTTGAAGCTTCGTTTTGAATTTGTTTCAGCATAGTTAGAATTTCATTTAAACTAGTCTTATTAGCAGTAAAATTCATTTGAAAGTCAATTCTTGCCATTATCCTTTTACCTCCTTTTAAACAAAAAAATAAAACCTTTATTATCAATATATGATAATAAAGGTTAAAATATTATCTTTTTTTGACCTTGCTAAATATCTCTTCCACCATTCGCAGCTTTAGCGAAATCTCTTACAGCTTGAAATTTATCTTGATCAAAATTATTTACAATATCCATTGCAGCTTGTGCGTTTTTAGGTAAGTCATCTACAAATTTATTTAGAACAGAAGCCGCTGTTGTTGTATATTTCATCTCTATTTTAGATTGTTTTTCTACTAAATTAAACAATTCATCATATTCTTCTTGAGGTATATTTTCAATCATTTTATCTATAAATCCATTACTTTGAAGTGTATCATAAATTTTAAATTCATTCTCTCTCTGTTTATCTGTAAAAGATAAATTTGTATATAAATAAACTAAATGTAAATGAAAAAACATATCTAATTTTAATTGATTGTAAATATTATCTTCTTTACTTTTTTGTAATGTTATCATTACTAAATCATATTTATCTGAAATAGGTAAATATTGTAATACTTCAACTTGCTCTCCATTAAAATCAAATGTTTTTACTTCAGAATTAGTTTTTAATTTTAAATTTGCATAACTAATTTTTGACATCTCTCTTTTCTCCTTTTCTCTCAATTTCTAACATAATTATATTATATTTTTTTCTTTTTGTCAAGTACTTTAATGTTCATACTGGATTTGAGTAGTCAAATTATTTAGATTTTTAATTACTTGTCTTGAACGAACAAAAGCAAGAACATTTTTATCCTGTGGATTTAAATCTTGGAAATCTGCATCAGAACTAATTAGAGCATTCAATTTTGCCCCTCTCCTATTAATGTAATCTTGAGTTCTTGCGGTCTTTAGACCAGAAATACTTAACCCAGGTAAATTATCAGGAGTAGCTGCCGCAATATCTTCAAAAAATTCATCCACTCTAATTAAATCATTTAAGTATTGAATAAACAATACATTTTCTCCTTGATTCAATCCAGTTACCGCATTTAAAAAGTTTTGTGCGGCAACTTTTCTTCTAATATAATAATTATATCCATCTCTTCCAGAGTCTGTATTATGATATAAATTATTATAAAATAAATATTTTTCTATATTATTTAATTGATTTATAAAAACTCCTAATTTACTTGTTTGAAAAGTAGTGGTGACTTTTTTACTGGAATTTAAACTTTGTGCTTTAGCACTAATTCCAAAACTTAATGTTACTGTTCCATCTTCAGAATTAATACTTATTTCATAATCTCCTTTTCTAGTTGAACCCTGTATTTGTTGTGTTCCTGTTCCTTCTATCGTAACTTTTGTATTTTCATTTTCCAAACCCTTTAAGAAATTATTTATTTCTTTTAAAGCGAAGGTAGCACCAACACCTTCCCCTATACCACCTAATATGTCTGAGAAGAGATAGTGCATTGGATAGATATATGAACTATAAGATACTTTTTTCCCTTTATAATCAACTGTTCCTGTTGCATTTCCACTTTGTAGCTGTTCTTTTATATTTTCTAATTGAGAGACTCTTGATTTTAAAGATTCAAATGCAGTCAAAGCAGTTTTATTTATAGCTAATAAATTTAATCCATTACCAGTTCTAAATAATGAATTTATATTTTTCAATGCTGTTGTATCTTTCTTGTACCTACTTAGTATATAATTCATATAATCATCATTATTTTTATTAAAAATAGTTATAACATCTTTTATGTAACTTATATAATTATCCAAAATAGAAATTTGTTTATTAACATCTGTGATTTTATTTAAACTTGCTCCAAGTTGCTGAGTCTGTACAATTCCATTTCTAACTTTTTCTGGAACTGTAGTAATCATTTCTCTTTCTATTTTAGATAACATTTCATTAGAAGTTAAGTCTTTTAAAATTCCTAATGCTGAAGCAACAGTTTCTCCATCTTTATTAGTTATACTAGATAATTGAGCCATATTTCCTTTTAAAACATTCGCATCTTTACGATATATTTGACTAATTAGATTCCAATCAATTGAATCAGCATTGGCTAAATATTTCTTTTTATAATCTAAATAATTTTCTTTTTTATAATGAATATATATTTCTTGTGCTAAATTTATATCTCTCTTAGCAATATCTTTGGCCATAATTTATTCCTCCAATAAAAAAGAAGGGGGAAGTAATTCCCCCTATTTATATTAAGCAAAGGTTGCATTTTTGAAATTTAACTTAACAACCTCTGCATCATCAACTTCTATAGTCCATACTGCATTTTTATCAGCTATCTTTAATAAGATCTCTGGATCAAACGCAATATCTTCTTTAGAAGGTACTCCGTTCTTAATTAAGCTCATTGTTGTTCCAGTTTGAGTTAAGTTGATAGGGAAATAATACCCATCTTGCTCATCTGGATTTGAACTAAAATCAGTAAAATCATTTACCATTTTTAAAGTTCCAAATACAGAACCTTCAGTAGCTACATAAGTATCTTCTGAAATCATATCACTTACAGATTTATTTAATATTGTGTGTGATTGTCCTGGTATTGTTAGTATATCTGAGCTTATTGGAGCTCTTCATTCTCCTGATTCACCAGAAGCTTCAGTTGAATCTCCAGCACTTGTTTCAATGTCAAATCCTGCTTCATGTCCCATTACACTTTTTCTAGACTCTGTTCCAGCAGTAGCATCTTCAATGACTTGCATTACGCATAAAACCTTTTTAGTTCTATCGAAGTATGTATATCCTGGGAATGCATCCATTGTAAATGTGAATGTAGAAGGATCTCCTGTTGAAGCCATTGAGAAAGTGAAGTTTGATTGAATTTTTACGTTAGGTAAAGTAATTTCCGCAGGCATATCTACACCGTCAGATTCACGTCTGAATAATGTACTAGCTTCTACATAATAGTATCCAGCGAAATTTCCAGCATCAATTTGTAATTCAGAAACATTTGCTGAATCTTTTGTAATATAGAAATCAACAAATACTTGTTTTCCTGCTGCAGTAGTAGCTCCAGTTAATGCTTTTCCTCCTTCTTTTACTACTAATTCAGATAGCATTTCTCCTGTAATAGAACCATCTTCTTCAACAACCATTACAAATACTGGTGCTGTACTATCAATTTGTTCTGTTGTTTCTAAAGCATCTGTCAAATCAATTTTTCCATCTTCTCCAACAAAAGCATTTGCTGTTGTATGAACATGAACAGTTTCTCCTTGAGCTTTAAATAATCCCGCTCCAGATAAAACTGAGAAACCAATAGGTGATAATAATGCATCTTCAACAGTAAATGTTAAAGTTTTTTCACCTTCCCAAGCAATTAATCTTGTGTTTCCTTTTCCACCTTGTGCGTAAACTGTAGTTGCGGCACCTTCAATAGTAGAAGTTTTTGCTGTATCTATGTAAAGAACTGGTTGACCTTTTTTAAATGTAGAACTACCAATTTTAGTATCAGCTTTTGCTTTGAATACTACGTCGCATATTTCACGTACACCAAATTTCATCTCTATGTGTCCTCCTTTTATATTTTTTATATTATTCTTCCGAATGGATATCTTTCATCCAATCGTCGACTTCTTTCAAGTCTTTGGCTCCCGCCATTTTTGCTTGAAGATAAATATCCCAATTTAACTTCAATTCATATCGCTTAAACTCATCAAATAATTGGTAAACAGTATACTGCATGAAAGAATTTATATCTTTTTGCTCTCCTACTGCTAATATTGAAACGTATCTACTAATTATAGCAACTTTATTAGGTTTTGCAATTTCATTTAATCTTTGATGACGTTTCTTTAACTTTTCAGCAATTTTTTTTGCTATATCTCCACTAGGATTATAAGTATCTTCACTTCTTTTCCCTAAACAAAACATTGAGTTTAATATATATAAAAATTTATCAAAATTTTTATTATCAATTTGATGTTTTTCTTCTCCTTCTTTTATAAAAGAAAAAGATTTTTCTTCAATATGAATTTCATATTCGGGGAAAATCAATGATAATACCATTAAAACACAGACTTTATTTTTCTGTACTGTAATATTCTGTTCTTTTATTATTGACATTAATATATCAAAATTACTATAATTTTCTAAATGAATTTTGTCCTCATCTGATAAGTTGTCTTTTGATAGTCTTAAGAACTCACATCCTGTATAAAAATTTTCTTCTCCTATATAAGCTATTTCATGAATAGTTGGTTGATGAATAGTAAGTTGAGCTTCTGGAAAAGGAATATCATTTCCAGAAATTAATAATAATTCATTTATCATACCTATTCCTCTCTAGGAGGTAATTCATCATCATTTCCATGAACTGCTTTATATGAAAGAGTATAACCAGATAAGTCCTGATTTAAAATCAATTGATTACAACCTAAAAAATTAAAAGTTCCTATTCCAGAAAGTTTACATTCATTCAATATTCCATCTATGTATCCAGCAATTTTAAGAGGACGCATTTGATAATCACCTATATCCCAATAATCAGTATGACAAATAATATCAAAATTAACAGTGCAATCCCTAAAATACGGGTTGGTAACACTATTATAAAAATTATCAAAAGAAATCATTAGATAAGTCTTTACTTCTTCATGTTCTTTAAATCTTATTTTTGGAACTAAAGAAATATATCCTTCATCTAGCATATCTTTTAAAGATATGTTAATTTTTTCTCTATATATTGTATTATTTTCATCTAAACAATCCTTCATATTTATAATTAGTAACCTTTTAAGTTTATCACTGTAAGGTTTGCTTTGTATGAATAATTTTTTTAGAATTGTTTCTGCGTCTTTTTCGCAAGATAGAAACGATGAATGAAATTTACTGGCTGGCATTATTACATCACGTTTCATATATATAACTCCTTTTATATCTCATAATTATAAAGAATTTATAGTGATATGCAATACTATATCTTCTTCATTTTCTTTTTTATATATTAAATCAAACTTACCACTTCTTCCTGTTTTTATTATAATACTTACTGAAGTATCTGTCTGATTTATAATATAAGCTTTATTATTACTTATAGACCATTCTCCTCCATATGAGCCATCAATAGTATAATGAACTTCATCATAAGGATATACATTTGTCGGTCCAATAATACTTATAGAAGATTGTTCTAAATCAGTATTCTCATTTTCTATTTGATTATTCTTTTCTTCTTCTGTTTTTTCAACTTCATCTTTAATAGAGTTTGTATAATCTTCCTTTAATGCTACTTCTATGATACCATCAACACTTATAGAGTCAACTGCTTGAACTTCATATTGTTTTTCATTTATTTTTATTTTTGTAAATCTATGGAAAAAATTTTCTGTGATATCATCTTTAGTAATATACATCGTTAAATCATAATTTAAATCGTTCCATGAGATTCCTGAACCAGCAGTATTCTTTTTTGTATGCCATACTATAGAATTTTCTGCGGGTCCGCATAAATAAACTTTATATTTTTTATCTTCTATTTCAATTTCATATCTACATTTTCTAATTTCCGCCCTAAAATAGGCATTTTCTTCTAATCTTTGTAGATATACTAACCAATAGGTTTCAGTTTCTTTCCATTTAAAGACATCTCCTGCCTTCATATTGATATCTTCTAATCCATCACTGGTTTTTCCTTTTCTATCAGAATTCAAACAAATATCTCTAAATGGAATTGATATAATTTTATCATCATAATCATTTTTTAATTTATCTGGATTTATTAAACATCTAAATTCCCTGCCATCTGAGAGAACTGCGGTTTCAGCTTGATAAGAATATAATAAAGCCTTATTTAAACTTTTTTGTTTATCTTTAATCAATCGACCTTCTTGATTACCGCCTTGATATTTTAATCTAAATTTTAGATTTTCTAATCCTGACATTGTTTTATTAAAATACTTACTAAACCTAAACTTTCAAAGATACTTCTTCTATATTCAAAGAAATCTTCTTCATTTCCTAAAGTAAGTAATCCTTCTAATTTACATAATAATTGGAATAGAATTTCATGTTGGTCGATTAACAATCTATCCATTCCCGCAAACTCCTCAATAATTGTTTTTAATGGAGCTTGCCAATCTATACCTTCTTCTCTATTAGGAAGCAATTTATAAATTTGATTAGTTAATCTTTTTAAATTTAATTTAATAGCTTCCGCACTTATTTCACTATCATATTTAATCTTCATTATATTTAACCTCCTTTGGAGGTTCCATAATTTGACCAAAAGTAGAATGAACTATTCCATTTATATCTGCTTTTCTTCTTTTATATAGTCTTTGTAAATGAAATCCTTCTCGTTCATAATCTTTCTTTATCGTTAATAATTTTTGCATATGATTAGCTTGTGAAGTAAATTTAAAATCTGAACCACTATATTTCATTCTTGTATTTTCTACAGAAGCTAATTGTTGACCAAGCCATTCTACTATCATATATGTAGAAAGTATATTTATTTCCTCTGGCGTAAGAGAACAATTAAAATATCCATCATTATATATATAAGCTATACAATGCTCATAATCACTTTCTTCGCCACAATACTCTCCTTCATCCACCATTCCTTGAGTTTCATAATCATTTAAATTAACTCTAGGAAATTCAAATTTATGAATTGCGGTCATTAATAACTCCTCAAGCATTCTAAATGTATCTAATTCAGTTAACTCCATAAACATATCATCTGTTATTTTTGATAAAAAACTATCATAAATAATAGAGAAAGGTGTAGTATTATTTTTATTATTCATATTACACCTCCGTTATTTTTATTTATTATTTTTTACTATTATTGTAGATCTTCTCCCATTATTGTTTTCTTTTTCATTCTTTTTAATTGGCGCTGCACGTCTAGATTGAGTATTTATATCTTCGATATCAGCAGTTTCTTTATTAAAGTCTACTGCACTTGTAACATTAAATCCTGTTTTTTCAAATATTGCATTTCTCTTATTTATATCATTTAATTCAGTTTTTACAGCAATATCTTTTACTAAATCTATAACTCCAGATGGAGCAAAATCTAATGTATCCTTTAATTGGTCTAATGTACCCTTTTCTAGTAAATATTTAATATCTTCTTCTGTATAATTATATTCAGGTTCTACTTCTCCTAATAACTCTACTACCGCCTCTTGATTTCCAATAATAAGATAATCTTCTAATATAGTTTTTCCGCCAGGCAAATATGATAATTTTCTTAATTCATCCATTGTGATTTCTTTTTCTTCATGTGGTTGAAAACTACGATGTAAATTTCCTAAATCTGGCACTATATATCCAACACTGCCGTTATCTCTATTCTTAACTTTAATTATTGTATTTTTATCTAACATATTCTATACTCCTTTTCTCTCCTTTATATTAAAAAAAATGGAGGAATAAGCATTATTTACTAATGCTTGTATCCTCCCATTATCTATCTTAAAGATGTATTTACATATACACAAATATTATTTGTGATTATTGCAGCTACACCTAATTTTTTATAAACTTGTACTTCTCTTGACATATCAGCATTTTCGATTTCTCTAACAATAGCTTGACCTTCAAAAGCAACTTTTACAGGTTTATCATTTCCTCCAGTAGGAATAATCCAAGCATATGCAGGATCAATAACTTTTTTGCTATTTGTTTCATCTTCATATGATTGAGGTAATACGATTACTCTATGTCCTTTGTAGTTAGCTAAATATCCATTATTCCATTTTTGGTTTTTCATATCATCTGATACCCATCCTTCAGCTGGAACCATAGTTGCAGCGAATTCATAAGTACAATAAATAGTAGCAGCTCCATAAGCATCTGCGATTGAAATTAATTTATCCATTTCAGCTTCTACGAAAGAAGTTTGAGTTGTTTTATTTGCAGCTTGTAAGTTAGTTACAGCTCCTTTTAAAGCTCTTTCAATTTCAATGTATACACATTCGTCTAATCCTTCCATAACAATGTCTAATACATCTGCGAAATCTACTCTCCCATCTAGGAATTCTTCGAATCCTATTTGAGCAGCTCCACCGAAAGCACTAGTTGGAACTTCATAGCTTTTTCCATCTAATTTGAATACTTCATAAATACCAGCTAATCCAACTTTAGTAATAAATTGTTTAGCTCTTCTTTTTGCAGCTGTAGTAATTTTTTGTGTAAATACTGGTTTATCACCTTGAGCAAAAGTTTTAATTTCAGCAAATTGTCCATATTGCTCTAAAACTTTTTTTGGTAATACATCATCAATTGTTTCTTCAATTAATGAGAAAATTGTATTTTTATTTTCTCTATATAAAGCATAAGTACCTGCTAATTCTCTTAACTCATTTCTTAAAGTATCATTTAAGTCAGCATAGCTGAATTTATCTTCTCCAAAAGAATATGCTACTTGAGATGAAGGATTAGCATTGGCAACTGTTTTAGCTAATTTAATTAAATCTGTTTTATTTAAACTCATTCTACTCTATCCTCCCTCTACGCAATTCTCATTACCTTTACGGCTTCTTGTCCGTCAGCTAATGTATATCTTTTTACTACTTGCCATACCATTGGCTCTGTTCCATCAACAGAAGCTTTTTTCTCTAAATATCCTTTCGCATTAACAATTAATTTATCAGCTACTGATAAATCTTCCATTGTAACTTCTGTTTTTCCGTCTGTATTTGCTAATTTTAAGCAATTTGTTGTATAAATGTCTCCAATATTTGTTTTAATAACTCTTGGAACCATTTGTCCTTTTAATGGACCAACTCCACTATGAGTAATATCATCGCTACCTTCTGTATAATTTTCTTTTCTCATAGCAAAATCTTTATATGTTTCTCTCCATCTATCATCATATAATTTTACTTCATTGAACACCATCATCCATTCGCCTTCACCAGTAAAATTAACTTCTCCATTAGCATAGTCATATTTTACATATTGACCATTTTCAAGAATATTAATGCTAGAAGCTGCTGGTAATTGAGCATAAATTTGAGATGTTCTTTGAGCTGATAAATGATTTGGTTCAACTTGGCCAAAACCAATTCTTTTCATTTCTGCCATTGTTGTTTATCCTCCTTTATTAATTTTCTTTTCTATTACTTTGTGTTTTCTTTAATGCAGAAATCCACGCTGGTGTAGAACTTTCTTCGCTTTCTAATGTATAAGTTGCGATAGTATCTTCTACGCTATTTTTATCTTTTGAAGTATCTTCATCTAGGTCAAAATTTACTTTCTTTCTAACGCAAATAACTGATAATTTTGCTTCAATTTCATCTAAAGAATATTTATCTTTATTGCTAACAACATCTGCTTTATCTTCATCTGTAAGCATATAAAAACTATTAATTAACTCATCTTTCTTTTCACTTTCAATTTGATTTTTAAATTCAACAAGTGATTGATATTGAGTTTCAAGGCTTGTATATTTATCCTTTAAATCATTATATTCTGCTTCTAATAAAGAATATTTTTTATCTTTCTCTTCTTCATCATCATCACTATTATCATTATTGTCATTAGAATTTGACTCATCATTATTACTTTCTTCTGTATCATTAGAATCTTTTTCTTCATCATCATCTTTTTTAACAAAAGAACCTTCTCCAGATTGAACTTCTATAGAATCTTGATTTTCTATTGAAACAGTTTGTTCATTTTTGTCATTTTCTTCAACTACTGTTTCTTGAGTTCCTGTAACATCTTGAGTATCTACTACTTCTGTTGTTACATCTGTTTCTTTATTTTCTAAATCCATATTTGATTGTCCTCCTTCTAATGCAAATTTTAATTCTTGCATCATAGTATACAATGTTTTCTTAAAAGTATCATCTACTTTTGTAAATGAAGTGCTAACATCAGGTGCAGTTACTCTAGCGCCTTCAAAACAAGGCTCAACATCATCGCCTAAAATACATAACTTAGAAAATATTGCATCATTTATAATGAAAAAATCCATACCTGTTTTGCTATTTGTTGACCAATTTCCATCTAATGTTTCTTCATCTAATTCCATAGATTGATTCTTTCCATTTTCTATAACAGATTTGCATTCTTCATATTGCCCTGTCCATAAATATCCTGTTGCCATTAAATATTCTCTAGTAATTGTATTTCCAAAATCGTCTGTATCTTCAAATTTTTGAAACCATACTTTTGAGTCTGGAGCAACGAATCCATAAGGTTTAGTTAAACATTCAAATTTAACACCCTCATCATCAAAAATAACTCTTTCTCCATGATCTGAAAAGTCTTCCTTTTCTTTTTTATAATATCCGACGATTGGTGCACCCCTAAGTGTTTTTGCCATATCACTAGCTACTTCTTTAGTGATATAACTATGATTTCTATTTTCTCCAAGATATAAAACTTTTATTTCACAGCGAGACATTAAAGGATTAATATCTAGTGGCTGCAAGTTAATAAATTCTGGAGAATCTATTGTTGCTATAGATTGGTGCATGATATTCTTCCTTTCTATAATCTCAGTTAAAATCTATTTATATATCATTTTAACTGAACATTATTTATATTTTTTTGTCCAATTTTTGTTTTTGATTTTCTAAAATACTTTAATTTTGAGATTCACGATTTTGAATAGTCTTTTCAGATTTTTCATCATTTGCTTTCTCTGGCCTTCCACCTTCCGCTCCACTCTGAGATGTCTTAGAGTTACTATCTTGATTTTTTAAATTTTGTATTGTTTCTCCATTCATTGTGCTTGACATCATAGGTGGTATAAATACATTAACTAAATCTAACACATCGTTTTCAAAGTAAGCATTTGCTAATATTGAACTTTGTGATTGACCAAGAGCAATTTGAGGTAACATCTTTGAATATCCTAATTGAGTTTGCTCTTTATATAATTTAGCCATATCTTTATAATTATAAATTGTAGTAGTAAGTATTTGTGCTCTCAATTGAATCTTTTTTGGAGATTTATTAAATGAAATTAATAAATCATTCAAGAAATCCTCGAACTGTACTAATAAATTATACATCGCCGCTTCATCGTTTAAAATAGATTTTTCAAGAGCTATGTTTCCATCTGTATTGAACTGCATTTGAGATACACCGGCTTCATTATAAACTGTTCTTTCTACTTTTTCTAGTTCATCAACAGTAGTAGTTGTATTTTTATCAGCCATATCCGCAACTTCTACATCAGCAAATGTAGTTAATACATCAATGCCAATAGCTTTTCCAAGCATGCGGACAGCATTATTATGTAACTCTTGAGCTTCGTCAACATCAAATACCAAGTCTCCATTTTTGTCTACTGGCATTTTTTGTATAATAATTTTTAGTAATTTTTGAGCCATTTTTTTTCTATCTAAATCTTGCGCTGCATCTAAATCTATAATTGCTGGAATAACTGATATAAATGCTGGAAAATCTTCTCCATTTATATTAAATTTTATAACACTATTTGTATCTAGTAAATACCATCCAGATGTATCTCCCGCAAATTGAGGAATCAATTTTCCTTCTTTATAAAGTATATATCCTTTTCTAAATTCAGCAGGAAACAATTTTAACATTTTCATTTTTTGGGCTGTATCTCTAAATTTATCATCAAACCATTTCATATTAAATTCTACTGCAGGTCTTCCATTTACTGAAAATCTAGAGCGACAATAGTTAGGAGATAATTCTTGAATAGCCATAGTATTATTTTGTGGAATTAAATATCCATAATAACAACCATTTCTAAGAACCTTTAATGCAACTTCTCCAAAAAATCTTTTTACTCCAAAATTATCTAAAAAAGTCAATGCTTTGTAAAAAACATCCAATACTTTTTCTTCTTTTATATTATCTGAATTTATATATGGAGTTATCATCCAGTCATATCTATACATATATGCCATATATCTACATAATCTATTATATATACCGCTTGTTTTATAAAAATAATTAGAAATTTCTCTTAATAACTCATAATCATTTTTATCTATTGCATTTAATATAGTTCTTTTATCTGCAAGTTTTGGATTTTCTTTATGTAAACTTCCTAAATCTAATATTGCATCTTCTAGTGTTTTTACTCCAACTCTTATTTTAGAAAAATCAATAGTCTTATATGCTTGAGAATAAACATCTTGGGTGTCATCTGCAAGATTCATTGTAAAGCCTTTTTTCTTAATTTCTTCTTTTTTTCTATTTATCAAAGATAACACCTTACCTTTCTCTATATTAAGATATAAATACTGTTTATAGCCCGCTTAATAAATAGTAGGCATTCATAATATAATCATAATCTATTTTTCCTTCATCATAATAAGGAATAGCAAGCAAAGTTATATTATGTTTTCGACAATATTCTCTCTTTTGCATATCATTAAATTGTTGTTTTCTTAATCCTGAGGCTCCACCGAATTTACTCTTTGGTTCATAATGTTGTATTCCTTGATATTCAATTAAAAAATCTAAATCTCCATTATCATCAAATACAGCAAAATCAAACCTTAGAGGTCGTCCAGATGAGCTTACTAAGTCTGGAAAAGAATATTCTTCTTGAAAATTTAATCCAGCTTCATTAAGAACATCCGCAATTTTTATTTCTCCACGACTAGCTCGCATATAAACCTCCTACTCCTTTTTAATCTTTTTCTAAAAATATATTATTTTACTTTATATCACATAGTTTATTTTTGCCCAATTTGTATTAAGATGAAAAAAACATCATTTGTGATATATCTCTTTTTTTCCTTTTTCTTTTTTTATCTTCTTCTTGTTTAATATAATATAATCCATATATAAAAGCTGAGAATTTATCTTTCTTTATACTTTTATTAGATTGCTTTAATAGTATATTAACCCCTTCATTTTCTTCTACTAAATTCATCATTTGTTCTTTTAAAATAGAAGTCATTACAAAAGGCTTTAAATATTCATTTCTTTTATCAACAGATGCATTCTGTCCCACTTTTGTAGACATATATTTTACTTTTGCACTTGTCTCATCGATTAAAAATTTAATTTTTCCACTATACATTTGTGTTTGAACATAAGAATACGCTTCTGTATTTATAGGGGCATTAGCCTTTATTAAATACATTGCTCCTTCTTCAACATCTGGTCCTTTTATTTTTTTATATTGCTCTAAAGTATCTTCAGCAGTTCCATCTGATACTCCAAAAGCTAATAATGTATCTCCAGTTTCAGGATCTATTTGACTTTTTGTCATAAAATCTACGAATCCTGCGCCAACACCATTTGCATCAATAGCAATTTGTCTAGCTTTATATTTATAAAATAATTTCTTAACATTAATAGCTTGCATTTCAAAATCTTCAGCTTCATATGTATATAAATTTACTAATGTTTTTAATGCAGTACCCTGTACTTGCGGGGTTACCTTAAATATACATACCTCAGTTGTACATTTGAAACGTCCTACATCGACTCCTAATACATAGTATGCAGATTTACTTGTTCTTCCGCTATATTCATATTCTGGTTGTAATAATACTCTATGTTTATCAAATTTTTCAGATGAAAAGAATGCATTTTCTACATCCCCGCTCCATTTACTTTTATATTCTCTATCAAAAGAATCTTCATTATAAGTTCCATCTAATTTTAACTGTTCTACGAAGTCCTCGCTTAATAATCCTTCAGCAACAGGTGTTTCATAAGTTCCTCCAAGAATCATTACTTCATCTGGTTCTATGATAGACCTAATCAATAATTCAATTAATTTTTCATATGCAAAACTATTTTTCCATCCAGCTGTAGTAATATATATTTGACTTTTATTAACAATTTCTTTTCTATCCATAGTGCCATCAGGTAATAGTCTGTCAATATTAGTTGTAGGAATGATAATTTCATTCAATGCTGTTTGGTCAATTAAAACACACTCCTCCATTAAACCACCATGACGACGTTGACCTCTAGAACTCTCCATCGCCGCAAGAATATCAATAGAAGAACCATTTTTAAATATATATTTTGCATCATTTTTTGATTTTTTTGAAACACCACGCTCCCAGTTAATTTCATTTTCTAAAACTGGAATTAATTTACAAATTTCTTCAATTTTTGCAACAGTAATACTTGCTGCCTGTTCCTTTCCTCCTGTTGTAACAAATAAATGAGAACCAGGATAAAGAATACATCTAAGCATCAGCACCATCATTGATAGAAAAGATTTAGAATAAGCACGAGGAAAAGTTGCATAAACATATCTATGTCTCATCACTATTCTAATAAAAATGCGTTGATAGAAATAAAATTTAAATTTACAGTTTTCTCCTTTAATATCATCAATTAATAAGTCTGGATATTCTCTATAAAAAGAAATTAACTTTCTTAAATTAGGCAATTGAGCCTCTATTCTTTCCTCTGACATTCCTATCTTTTTATTATTTTTTGTTTGAGATAATTCTAATAAATTTTTTAAACTCATTCTAAATCATCTCCGTTTAATGTATTTTTATCTTTATTTTTTTCTTCTTCTATATTCTCATAATAATTTTGATAATCTTCATCTTTTAATTGAACATTATCAAATCCTAATGCTTTAGCCTCTTTTCTATCTTTTTTTTGCTCTTCTGATATTTCACGTTTTTTCAAATAATTTTCTATTTGACTAGCTAAAGCCTTATCCTCATAAATCAAGTCTTTTGTATATCTTTTTAAATCATTTATAACAGTGTCTACAATATCTAAATCCGTTTTTAATTCATATTTAGGAATTGCTCCACCTTCTTTTTCACAATAGGCAACTAGATTTCCAACACAATCTACAAAATCTTTTTTCTCTTCTTTATTTTGCGCGGCTGTAAATTTAGCACTTTTTCTTAAATCATTATACACTTTAGATAATTTTTGAAATCCTTCTATATCAGCAGAATCAAGAGCTTGATTCATTTTTAGCTTAGTCTTACATATAAACATTAATGTATTAATTGTATCAGCATCTTGTATATCAAAAGAATTCATCATTTCATCATAGCTTTGTTCTAGCTCTATCCATTCTCTTGGAGTATACATCCTTCCCCATTTCATAGCTAAATAAACTTTGTCATCATCTGTAAGCTCTTCAGTAGGATCTGGAAGTTCTTCTTGAGATATAAAATTTACTTCATTAAATGGATTATTTGAACCTATACTTCCAACTAATACACCTGGCACTTGACTCGCCGCCTGTAATGGAACAGATGTCATTGTTTTATATTCAGCTTCAGAAATTTCCCCATTTTCATATTTTTCTTTCCAGCTCTCTTTATTTTGTTCATTATGAATAATTAAAGCTTTCTTTTTTTCTTCTTCAAGGGCCTGCAACTTTTCTGAGTCTTCCCATCCATAATCCTTCCATTGTTTTAATTTCATTTTTGATAAGTATTTTCCAAATACTGACATTCCATTCATTTTATTTGGGTCTTTTTCATAAGCTCTATCTCTCAATACATTCCATTCATTTGGCACATATGGAACATCCATTTTTTCTAAGAGCCATAAAAATGTATCAGGATTAAAATTATCAACATGCATGGTTAAACATTTTTTACAAAGTTCTGTTTTTCGACCATCTTTATATGTATAGAACTGATTTTCATTCATAGTCCTGCCGCATTTTTCACAATAATACTCTGCCAAATTATTTCACCTCTTTATTATTCTTACTATTTCGACAAGCTTTACAGATACTATAAAAGCCATCTTTACTTGTTTTATTTATTGAGAAAAAATAATTATGAGCTAATTTAATTTCTCCACATTTTGAACATTTCTTCCATTTTCCATATTCTATATTCGTATAGTACCATACTAAATAATCTTTTTTGGCCTGCTCTGCTAATAATTTAGGAATTTTATTACGCCAAAGAGAAGAAATATATTCAATAGAGTGTCTTATACCATATTTATTTTCAATTAATGCTTGTATCTCTACATTTTGTTTTCCATCTATTTTATAAATTAATAAATCATAATATAACGGATAATTTTCTTTTAATGTAGATTCAATTAAATCATCCAAATCTTCCATTAAATAATATGCATCACTTACAAAATTTCCATATGATTCCTCTTTTAAAGCAGAATAATTACATAATAAGGCTGAAATATGTTTAGGATTAAAAAATGATACAAGACCATTATTTTGAGGTTCTCCATTTGCATTAATCACTATTTTATCACTTAAGTCTGCTTTTATAAAACTTTTTGCGGCATTATTAGTAGCATATATAGGCTGTTTATAGTCATTTTTTATAGCATACTGCTGTTGACACATTTCAATAATTTGTTTTTTTAATAAAAATTTGCGCTTGCCCGCCGCATTCTTTTCTTGACTTTTTACTAATTCTATTGCTTCTCTTAAATCTCTTAACGGTTTAATTTCTACAATGTCTTGCTCTGTTATTGATACCTTAGGTGTTAAAATTGTATTTTTATCTTCATGAATTAAATTTGAAATTCCATCTTCTCCATTTTCAAATTTTTCTGCTAATCCTTGATAAGAAGTTTCTCTCTTGTTTACAGTCACCATTCTATTTTCAGTTAATATATTTCTTTCTTTTCTTTCTTTTTTATCCATTGCAAAAATTATATAATCCGCTAATATTTCTACATATCTTTCATTAAATTGTTCTGGTGGGGTATTTTTTATCAAGTTTTGTACAAAATCGCTACGTTTTTCTGGAGATTGAATTGTGTAATCCAGTTTAATAGAAGAATTAGATTCTTTTTTTTCATCTTTATCTTCCATAAAATACTCCCTTCTTTTCATTTTTAATAACTTTGTCCCTTTCTATTGTCATTATATCACAAAAAATATTTTTTGTCAACCCCAACTTTGTATATTTTAATTGATTTATTTAAAAATAAATGATATAATAAATATAACAAAAGAAAGGGATGGTAAAAATAAAAAATAAAATAATATTGATAATAGTATTTTTATGTTTTTTATTAGGATGGGATTTAGGATTAACAATAAGTAATAATTGGTATAAAGAAGAGAACAAAAAACAAGAGAATTATATAAAACAATTAGAAATGTATATTGATAGTGAAGATTTGATTCAGATAAAAAGGAGATTAGAATTATGATAAGTGCAAATGAAGCAAGGAAAAAGACAGAAAAAGGATTACAACTTGAATCTGAGAAAGATTTAAAAGAAATTTATGCGGAAATAGAAAAAGAGTGCGAAAAGGGCAATTATGAGTTATATTATCGCGGTATTATCAGCAAAGAGGCGACCGCCGCACTAAAAGAAAAAGGATATAAAGTAAGATATATTAGCGGTGAATTTGATGATTTCGGAAATTACTATGGAGGATTCATGAAAATAAATTGGAGGAGGGAAAATAATTGGAAGATAAAAATAAAGAATTTATTACAGAAATGGATATAATCGTCAGTAAGCTAGCTGCCGCATACTTAACAAAAATTTATATAAGTGAATGCACTGGATTTAGTGACAAAACATGTGTAGCAGGAGCTTTTGAAGATTTTTATTTTACTGCAAGAGACGCAGAATCTAAGTATAGGAGGTACAGAATTGGCGGGGAAGAACAATACTAAAGTAAGAATACCTAAATCTTTAATTCCTAAACCAAAACAGATTGCTAAAAGAGGTTTGTATGAATTAATGTGGGGAGGCCCGCATAGAGATTATGGGAAACGATTAAAGAGAGGAAGATATTAATGGATATGCATTTTGAAAATGAACAAGCTTATGTTGCTATGGAATTAACTAAAGCATGGATTGCCGCAAAGAATGAAAAGTATGATAATTATATTAATGAAGAAGATATCGTAGATACATTCAATATAATTTATAAAGGAATAGGGAAGGGGAGAACATTTTAATATGCCAAATTTTAAGGAAATTGAAAATAATATTGTTGCCGCGTTGCTTACAATAGCATGGGCAAATACAAAAGATAGAGATGTCAGTCAGGATGAAATAAAAAAAGTCTATGAAAATATGAAAGGGAGAAGATAATAGAACATTATTACAAAAAATTTTTCAAAGAAGAAATTATATAGACAATCTGATTACAGAAAAAAGGGAGATAGATTTAGAAAATAATCGTTATTTGGAATGAAAAAAACTTTTGGAGAGATTTTAGACGTGGATATATCATTTTTACAATTTTTTAAAATTTTTTTCCCAAAACACACCCCCTCCCTAATTTTCAAAGGCAAAAAGCATCAACATACCTTGCGTACCTGAGCCTTTTCATTCGCTCAAGTTTCAATCGCATAGCCGCTTCATTAAGGAGAGCTTGTTGAGGTAAGTAAGTCAAGCAAAGACTAGACAGAGTAACAGAGTCATTAGCAAGCAAGCATGATAAGAACAATAATAATAATATAATAAATAAATAATATTATAATAATAAATATAAATAAAATAATAAATATCAATACTATTATCATGCAGAGTGTAGTAGTGATAGGATGGCTGCCTGGCACGCTTGCGGCTGTGGCGTGCCGAGTTTACATAACAACACAACCCTTTGGGTTATTTTTTCCAGCTTTTTCCAGTTGACATAATACAGTGCTATCCTGAAACTACCGAACATTTGTACGATCGCTCAAACGCTTAAGACTCTAGTATTACACGCTTCAGATCGACCGCTTCCGCACTTTACATAATGTATTAACGCTATTGACCAACTAGCTAACCTACAGAGTAGGTTGACATAATAACTTGACCAAGGCACAATAGGACAGAGTAAGACAAGCAAGTAAAGGTTTGACAGACAAGACACACAACAAATAAAAAGTTTTTTAAGTAAAACACTTGACAAACACTAACAAGTATAGTATAATAATAATAGTTAAGGAGATGATGTTAATGATGAAGATACAAATAACATTCTTTCAGAAGGACAATAAGTACAAACCAGTGAGTACACTATTAGAAGTAGAGAGTATGGAATACTACGAACAACACAAAGCAGAAACACAAAGAAGAGCATTACTAAACATAGCACACAATAGAAAGACAACACCACAAGAACTATTGAAACAAGGCTATACCAAGATAAAGGTAAGAGAATACAACCTTGAAAAGATAAAGGCACAACAAGAGTATCAGCACAAGGTAAACCTAATAAAATACATTGAAAGAAAAAGAAAAGAAAGTGAACAAAAGGCTTGACAACCAAAGCCTTTTGTGGTACAATAAGAGTGTAAGAGATAAGAGGAAAGGGATTGATAGAAATGAAAATAATAAGAAGAAAGAAAAGAATAAACTTTAAAATAAAAGAAATGTATTTAATTAACGAACATCCAACTTTTGGAGATGATGGAGATGTACTTTACAGAAACTACGAGGGAGAGGTCTATGGTAGATTGAATGGCAAGAAGATTTACTTTAAATTCGCAACAAATGAAAAAGGAAACGGTTTTAGAATTGCCTTTTTAAATAGTCCATTCAAGAGAGGTGAAGAATACAAAGAGTTAAGAAGGACAGTCTTAATCAAGACCTATTCAGAGTTACATAAAATGCTAGCACAATGGAGAATAGAAGGATTTTTTAAAGAAGAAGATAGAAAAGAACAAGAAAGATTATGGAAAGAAGAACAAGAGAGAAAAGCAAAAGAAATAAAACTAGGCGAACAAATAAGTATTGAAAAATATTTATTAAATTTATAAAAAGGTATTGGCAAAACTCTAAAGCTATGTTATAATAGCTTTAGAGTTAAGGAAAGGAAGTTGATAATAATGAATGAAATGTATGAAGAAAAAATAAGAGCAATAGCAGATGAAATTGAAAAAATAAGATTAGAGATGTATCCAAATATCAGTGACACAGATGAAGATAAAACATACTTTAGTGATAAATTGTTTAGTATGCAAAGTCAATTGAGAGAACTTGCTACAACAGCAGGACTATTAGATTATAAAGAATAGGAGTTGATAAAATGGAAGATTTAAAATGTCCAAAGTGTAAAAGCCAACTTGATTGGCTTGACACTACTGATTCAGAGGGTGGAATAAAAGAAGGCTATTTAATAGAAACATCTGTTTGGGAATGTCCAAAATGCAATCAAGAATATGTAATACAAGAAAGAGCGGAATTTGTAAATAATAGAATAATTTATTTTAGAAAAAATTAAAAAAACTATTGACAAACAAAAACATCTATGTTATAATAAAAGTACAGTAAGGGAAGAAAATAAATGAGTTCGGCAGGTGGCTCCGACATAAGTCAAAGAGTATCAAGCTAATGCTTAAAAGGACTAAGACAGCAAAGCTACTTTCTCTTATAAAATACATCAGGCTATGGGTGAGTGGTCAAACCATTAGCGAAAGCTAAGTATGGAGGGTTCAATTCCTGAGAAAGCCTGTTCTTATGTAAACTGCGGCAACGCAGTTATTTTTTATTTTCAACAAGGTTTACATAATTCGCTGGCGCGCGTGCGGTCGTTGCGCGCCGAATTTAGGTTTACATAATGTATTGCAATAATTTCCAAACGAAAATTTATTTTGGCGAACACTCGTTCATCTCCTGAAACCCTTGAGGCTGTAGGAACAGATCGATCGCTGAAAGCCTAGAGCTAAGCACATTTCCGCATTTAAAAAAATTAAAAAATTTTTAAAAAAAGTATTGACAAATAATCGTTTTGGATGTATAATAATATCAGAGTTAAGGAAAGGTAGGTAATTCAAATGAGAAAGTTATCAAGAAAAAATAAAATTGAAATGTTAATAGGTAGATTAGTTTTAAATTTATTAGGTGGTGTAATAGGTTGTTGTTTAGTTTTAGGGTTCTTCTGGTGTTTAGGTGTAGCAATAAATTTTATGGAAACACACGTTTGGGCTTTTGTAACAATGATAATAGTTGACATAATCTGCATATTTAAAATGACAAATGAATAAAAACAGTAAAAAAGTTTTGAAAAAAGGGTTGACAAACTCAACCCTTTGTAGTATAATAATTATAGAAAAGGAAAAGGAAAGGAATTGATAAAAATGAAAGAATTATTATTAGTATTATTAGGAATTGGAATTTGGCAATTTATAGTTGCAATTATAGTATTTTCAACAGATGATGAGGAAAAAGTTTTTAAAATTGGAATTGGAGCAATTGGTTGGATAATGTACGCATTAGTTACAAGTTTTGCAAAAATAACAAAAATTTATTCGAAAGAAAATCAAGCAAAAAGAATTGTAAAAAGTGCAAAAAGACAATTAAAAAAATCTAAAAAGAATTGGTTAAAGTGGTATAAAAAATATGGTAAATATTCAAATAACGCTTGGAATATTGTAAGAACACAACATGCAGAAGTTCTTAAAGAAATGAGAGAAACAGGTTTTGACTATAACAATAGTAAAAATATTTAAAAATTTATAAAAAGGGGTTGACAAACAACCCCAAATATAGTATAATAATTATAGAAAAAGGAAAGAGGTTGATAACTATGAAAAAAATATTTTTAGATTTAGACGGAACTTTAGCAAAATTTAATGTTCCAAATGCATTAAAAAGATTTGAAATAGAAAAAGGTTTTTTTGCTAGATTAGGAGCATACAAAAATATTGATAAAATAAATGAAATGGCAAAAGCTGGAAATGTTTACATAATTAGTGCAAGTCCAAATATTTACGCTGATTTAGATAAAATGACTTGGATAAAAAAATATCTTCCAAATGTAAAAAGAGAAAATATAATTTTTTGTAGATTGGGAATAAATAAAGCAAAATACATTGAACATAAATTGAATATAAAAATTGACAAAGAATGTTATTTACTAGATGATTACACAAAAAATCTAAATGAATGGGAAAATGCTGGAGGAACTGGAATAAAAAGACTAACAACAGTAAGCGACAATAGTAGAGGACTTTGGAAAGGCTTGACACTAGCAGACTTGGGAAGATTAGCAACATTAGTTGCTTAATCTTTTCAAAAAAATAAAAAAATTTTTTAAAAAAGTATTGACAAATGAAATAAAAGGGTGTATAATAAATACATAAAGTAAAGGAAAGAGGGAATAAAACAATGAAAATTGATAACAGAAAAAAACATTTTATAATATTAGATACGGAAACAACAGCAAGTTGTTCACCAGAAGAAAACCAACAAAAAAAGGTTATGGAGAAATTAGTTTATGATTTAGGTTACACCATAACAACAAAAAAAGAAATTTTAGTAAAAAGAAATTATCTAGTAGAAGAAATTTACACAAACGAAGATTTAATGAATAATGCTTACTTTGCAAGTAAAAAACCAATTTATGAGCAAATGGTAAAAGCTGGAAAAGTAGAAATAAAACCACTTGCAGAAGTAATTAAGATTTTACAAAAAGACATAATAAACTATAACGCACAAGTGTTCGGTGCTTACAATGTAGGATTTGATTTGGATGCAATTATGCAAACTGTAAATTATGTCTACCCTAACACTTTCAAAATGATATTTAAAAAGACAAAAGCAGGAAATTATGCACCAGACACAATAAAATTTATGTCAACTTATGTGTTCCATAAAGACCTTGAAATCATTGACTTGTGGACAATGGCTTGTAAAACATTATGTAACCAAATAACATTCCAAACTTATTACTTACAAGAAACGGAGAAGGGTAACATAAAATCAAATGCAGAGATAGTTTACAACTACATTACAGACCAAGAAATGAAATTCGCCGAAGACCACACGGCTCTAAGCGATAGCATAGTTGAGAGCGAAATCTTGTTCAGAATGTTAAGGTTACATAAATCAATAGGAAACAAATTTGAATTTATGCCATTTAGACAAATAGAGAGAAAAGTCGCTTGTTAAGCGACTTTTAGCCTGTTCAAGAGTAAAACAAGTAAGTTATTATGTAAACTGCGGCAGTCGGTTTACATAATATTTTGCGCGGGCCGCTGACGTTCGCGCGGCCACGTGTTTACATAATAACTATACCCTCCAATTATTTCCAATCGAAAAAAACTTTTTGCGAACATTTGTACGGATCCCGAAACCCTTGACGCTCTAAGGTTAGCCGCCGCAATCTTTTTTAATAAATTTTCATTTTGCTATTGACAAATAATAATATTAGTAGTATAATAATTATAGAAAATAAGTTGAGAGGTGATTAAAAATGAATATAATTAAAAAATATTATGTAAAAAAATTTGTTAAACAAATAGATAAAACAATAAAGGTAAAATTTGGTAAAAGACTAGAGTGTGAACCTACTGCTAATACAATTTATGTAAACAATGTAACAGATAAAATAGATACAAAAACATTTAATGAGTATGTAAGAGAACTAAATAGTAAATGTAAATTTAATTCATTTATTCTAGGAATATTACACGAAATAGGTCATATTTACACTTATGAAGAACAAAACGAGGAAGAATACAACAGAGATACTGAACTATTAAGTTTATTATTTCAAGAAAAAAAGTTGACAGATGAACAAGTAAATTATTTTTATTTAAGATTACCACTTGAGAGTAACGCAACAAAATGGGCAATAGAATTTGCAATGTTAAACAAAAACTTTTGTAAATATTATCAAAAAAAATTAGGCAAAGAAATTTGTAGATAGGGGTTGACAAAGCCCCTAACCTATGATATAATAATATCAGAGTTAAGGAAGAGGTGTTGAAAATGATAGCTTTTATTTTATCAATTATTGTTTACCGTTCTAATTTAAAAGAATTAGGAAAAAAACATTGTGGAAATTACTTTGATTATTTTATGAGTTGGTCTTGGGTTATGATTTTTGAAATTGGTATGATATTATTATTTATTTTGGAGGGATAAAAAATGAAAATAAATCAAGTTATAGAAGTATTAAATTTTTTAGATGTAAAATATTCAATATCAGAATTTAATGAAAAAGTAAATATTTTAGAGCCAGAAGATTTATGTTTACTAAAAGATGCTGATTGTTTTGATGAAATAGTTTTCTATTTTGATAAAAACACAAAAGTAGTTATTTCAAATTATTTAGAGCAGTTAGAAATAAAAAAACAAATTAAAGAATTAAAAGAAAAATTAAAAAATTTAGAAAAAGTATTGACAGATAATAATAAAGATGTTATAATAAATATATCAAATAAAGAAAGGGAGTAAGAAAAATGAATAAAACACAAATACTTTACATTTTAAATAATAAAGGAACAGATGAGTATAAAATAGGAATAACAAATAATTTATTAAAAATGATGTAAAACTATTGACAAACAAAAGATAAAATGTTATAATAATTATAGATAGAAAGGAAGGGAAGATTATGTATATAATTTATTTTGTAAGCAAAGAAAATGAAAATAATAAAGGATATTTTCAAAAAATGGCAACAACAGGATTTTGGAGTACTATTTATAAATCACAGGCTACTCAATTTTCAGATGAAACAAAAGCAAAAAAACAATTAGAAGAATTAAAAGAAAAAGAAGGACAATGGTATGATTTTTTAATTGAAAAAATTTAAAAAAATACTTGACAAAAAAACAATAATATGCTATAATATAAGTATAGTAAGGAAGAGGTAAAAACCTAATTAAGTAACTCTTGGAAGTAGGTCATAGAAAATAAATAAAAAGAGAGGTTAAGGTGGTAATTATGGAAAACACAAAAAAAATAACAAAGAGAGATAACTTCAACAAATTATTAACAATAAGAGAGGTAGCAGAAGATACTCAATTAGTAGAGTTCATAAATCACGAGTTAGAACTATTAGACAGAAAATCAGCAAGCCACTCAACAGCAAAAACAGCAAATCAAAAAGCAAACGAAGAAATCAAAACAAAAATAGTTGACGCATTAGTTCAATTAGGAAAATCAACAATAAGCGAACTACAAGCAGGTAGCGAAGAAATGGCAGAATACTCAAATCAAAAACTATCAGCATTATTAAAACAATTAGTTGATAGCAAACAAGTAGTAAGAACAATGGAAAAGAAAAAAGCATATTTTGAAGTAGCAGAATAAGAGAGAGCGAACGAGAGTTCGCTTTTTCTATTGCCAAAAGTAAAGTTGACATAATGCGGCAGGTGGTAAGTGATTATGTAAACCGAACGCTTGTTTTTGTCGGCCCGCACACTAACGCAGCCGGCCGAATTTTAGTTTACATAATCACTTTACGAAAATTTTTTCGCCAAACACCTGTTTGTGTTTCACGTGGAACATCCTGAAACCGCAGGTTTACATAATAACTTACAATAATCAGATCGCTCAAACCCTACAGTATCAAGGGGATCCGCCGCATCCTTAGAGCCCCAAGCGATTCCCGCCGCACATTTTTTTAAAAAGTTTTTGAAAAAGTATTGACAAAATAATCAAATGGTAGTATAATATAATTACAGCAAGGGAGAGAGCAACAAAGCAAGGTCGACAAAATTTGAAAAGATTTTTTAAAAAACTATTGACAAATGATAAAAAGTATGTTATAATAATAATGTAAACAAAAGAAAGGCAGACAATAAAAAAAATTTAAAAAACTTTTCAAAAAGCCTTGACAAAATAAAATACTTATGATATAATATAAGTATAGTAAGGGTAGGGTAAAAACTTGATAACAACCTACGGTAGCAAGTCATAGAATATAAAATATAGAAAGGTGGAATGTATTATGGCAAACAAAAAAACAAAAAGAGAATTATTTGGAGAAATTAGAGAGGTAGTAGCAGACAATGCTGAATTAGTAGCATTTATAGACCACGAATTAGAATTGTTAGACAAAAAAGCAAATAGTAAAAGCAACAAAGTAAATGAGGAACATACACAACTTATGGAAACTATCAAAGCTGAACTAACAAGAATTGGTAGAAGTGTTACAATTACTGAATTACAAAAAGAGAGCGAAGCACTTGCTGATTACTCAAACCAAAAATTAAGTGCAATGCTTAAAAAATTAGTAGACAACGGAGAAGTTACAAAAGTAGTTGACAAGAAAAAATCATACTTTAAAGTTGACTAGGGTAAAGGACTTAAAAGTCCTTCCCAAAATTTTTTAAAGAAACTATTGACAAATAACCTCAAAAGTAGTATAATAATTATTGAAGGGAGTTGATAGGTATGAAATATAAAATAGAAAATAAAGAGGTAAATATTCCAGATGAGGAAATACAAAACTTAATGAAAACACTTGACTTGACAGAGCAAGAGGCAATAGATACTTGGTTAACTGATAATGATTATACTACTAATGAGCAAGTGGAGGAATTAACTAAAAAAGCGAAAGCAAATGGTACAACTAAAATAGGTGCAAGAGTAAATGCAGGAAATAAAAAAGTTGTAAGAGAACGCAAAGAAAATCCAACAAAAGCATTTATAATTGAACAATTATGGCAAAAATTAGCAGAAATTGAGCATATTTACGATTTAAAAGTAGAAAATAAAGAAAAATTGATTACTTTTACATATAATGGCAATGATTACAAGTTGGATTTGGTGCAAAAAAGACAGAAAAAACAATAAAAAATAGCAAAAAAGTAAAAAAAGGAAGGGAATTGATAAAAAATGAATAGAAAACCAATGCAAATTATGTATATTTTACAAAATGGAGATACAAACCAATATAAAATAGGGATTACAAACGACCTAAACCGCAGACTTGCGGAGTTGCAAACAGGTTGCCCAATGAAATAAAAGTAGTAAAATTATACACACATTATCAAAGAAAAATAATTGAAAAGTATGAGAGAGTTTTACATAACTACTATACAAAAGCAGGTTGTAGAATTAGACCAAATGGCGAGTGGTTTGAATTACGTAAACCAGACATAACCTTTTTATGTAAACCAAATTCAATAGCAGAACAAAATGAGATAGTAAACCAATTATGTAAAATGATGTAAGCGAACAAATAACTGTTCGCTTTTTTCTTGCGGGAAGCGGTTTACATAATATGTTAACGCTCTCTAGCGTTCGCAGAACAGCGAACAATTGTGCGGTTTACATAATTTGGCGGAGCGTGGACCATCGGTCTGCTCCGAATTCGCGTACCAAAATCCCTATATGCGATTTTTCCATGGCTTTGGGCCTTTTTTCACTTTCCCCTAGAATCCCGAAACCTCATCCGCTTCTATAATAATATTATTTTAAAACCTTTTTAGGTTTACATAATACCTTTACATAATGAAGAAGCGGAATCCCGTCTTTGTATTCATTAATCGAGATCCCGCATATGCAAAATTTCCATACATCTGAGCTATTTGATAAAATATAATATTTATGTTATATATTTATATTTATATTTCCCCTTTTATTATATCATAATTATTTAATAAAATCAAATAAAATAATATGGGCGGGGCCGCGCTCATGTATAAATAAGATAAGATAAATAAAAAAGAGATAGCAAAATAAATTACTATCTCTATTATGATAAGGGTGAAATGTGATATGATGAATGTGTGATGGGAACCGGTCGCACCACCACACCACAATTTTTAATAATTTTCACCATTTTTTATTTTTCTTCCCAAGCAGTTGCTTCATAAATATTAGCTTTCCACGGAGTGAATCCGTGTTTTTTAGAAAAGATATTAATGTACTCGTAATATCTATCTAGACTTAATTGAGATAAACTTTCTATATATTCTTTATATTCTAATTCGCCATTATTATACATAGCAACCAAATCTTCTTCTTGTGTATTCCATTTGTCATCACCATAAACTTGTGCTTTAATTTCATTAAAACTAGCTAATTCCTCTTCATTTAAAGGTCTAAAATGTTTACCATCAACAGGATGATACTTTCTTTCACACCAAACCATACCCACTTTCTTAAAATGACTATCAGTTTTCATTATATCTCTAACATATCTATAACTTGTTCCAAATTTATGATTACATTCTTTAATTTCATCTGTTATTACTAAATTACAAGTTAATGTCTTATAAATATGATATGGATTTCTTTGAATTTCATCAACTAATTCTTTAGAATAAATTTCAGTTTTCTTCTCCTTAGCACTTTTCTTTTCAGGAGGCTCATAATCAAAATACTTTTCTTTCAGTATAAACCTTTTTGCGGTTGTGTGTCCAACTTCTTCAAATCTATAAAAGTTACTAATCCAACTAAGAATTTCTTCTCTATTCTCTGCTTTCCACATTCTTTCAGTGATGCCAAATTTCTTTTTAAATTCTTTTACTGTAAGAACTTCTTCTTGAAATTCATTTGTTGTTTCCAAAGCTTAAGCTCCTTTCTACAATAGTCTAGATTATTGTAAACTATCGGACAAAAATCGTCACAGTATATATATAATATACTGTGGATTTTTTTGTCCACAAGATTCCATCAACCTACGATTGAATAATTAAATGTTCTTTGAACATATTATATATAAAAATGCGGCAGTAGCTATTTTATTAGTTTGTCCAATAGTAGACAAAAAATTTTGATTTTAATTTCAAAATAATAATTCTTGCGGGAAGCCGCTTTTTGTATCATTAATTCTGGATCCATCCCTCTATATAAGAAATATACCCCTATTAATTTGCAGCTTCCGCTGCTGAATATAAAAGATGGAGGGAACTCAATGCTGTTTCCGAGCTTTCAGCTCTCCAACATCATTTTCGCCCTCCAATCTTAATAGCCCCCAATAAATGGGGGCTATAATATAATTTTAATATGTTACTATATCTCTTTTATTCCCCGTATATCTATCTTCTAGTGTCATATTTATTTTAAAGTTTACATCTTTAAATAGTTCAAATTGACATTTCTCTAAAATAGTATTTTCTCTAACAACTCTATTATAAGTAGAAAACTCATCTGGATGATTTCTTATATAATCTTCCTTTTCTTTATATATATTAGATATATTATTATCATAAACATAATTATTATCAACAATAGCATCATAAATAGAACCTAATATGTAGCAAGTATCTTTTCTTGTACCTTTACTTAACCCATGTTCAATTAAGAATTCTTTATCTCTAAACATTATTCTTTCATAATTCCTTTTATTAAATTAGATAATTTACTATCCAAATCAATAGGAGAAATATCTACTCCATACTTAGTTAAACTAGTAGGTATCCATGCGGCAGGTTGCTCTTTTTCTTCCTCTTCCTCATCATCACTAAATAATATATCTAATATTTTAGCATATTTCTTAATATCAGGTTCTAATTCTTCTAAAGTTTGTGAGGCAGCCCTCATCATGTCTTCATCAACTGAACCTTTTTCTATTATACCTAGCTCTTCTCCATATTTAGATACAGCTTCAAGAAAATTAAATCTAGCTAAATCAAGTGAAGATACTTTTGTATTTTCTCTATCTAATTCTTTTTGAGCTTCAGCAATTTCTTTCTTTAATCCTTCAATTAAAGCATCTGCATTAGCTCCTTCTTTTAACATATCTTTTACACTTTTTCCATTTGACATAATATTATTCTCCCTTCGCGCGAATATTGGTTTATGGCGCTTTAAACCAAAATTTCCGCATTTTTTCATAATTTCGTCTTTATATAAGTTTATTAAAAAACGCCTTATTTTTTATTATTCTAAATATTCTACAAGAGTGCAAATGTTACTACTAATCTTAACATAAGCCCGCTAAAATAAAGTCCAATTAAACAAAAGATAATAAGAATGACTTTTAAGACGGTTTTAGATTTTATTGAACTACCTAACAGATAAATACATATTATGAAAAATATTACCAATAAACTAAATAAACCGATACTTAAAAACATTCTTATTTCCTCCTTTATTTATTCTTTGTCTTACGTTGGCGCACTAAATCAAACTTAAAGTGGTCTCCATTTGGCATATCAAACTCTATTATTTTGCTAACATTAGTTATCTTTACATTTTCAGCTATTGCGGCAAGCATTTCCGCAGTTCTTTTTATTATATCCTCTTTTACTACATCTTCTTTTTTCTCTACTACTCTTTTTGCTCTTGGTTTATCACTTTTAGCTTCATGTATAGTCGCCATTATTCTATTATCTTTTGCTTTCTTTGTTAATTTAGCTTCTTCCTCATTCTCAATATAATCATTATCAAATAACCAAGTTTGAACTGCTTCATCTTCACTTATATCAAGAGAGTCCATCAATTTTTCAATTTCATCCTCTGGAACATTAATTTCTTTTTTACCAACAATATATTTCATGCGGCAACCCTCCTTCTAAATTATTTTTCTAAAAATTCATCTAGTAGGTCATAATTGTCTTTAATTGCTTTCATCACTCCATAAACATCTTTTATTACACTAAAATCTATTTCTTCTCCTTCTGCATCTTCTAATCCACAAACAGTTATATCATCTGGGTCTCCGCAATACTCAATAGCAATAGTCCTTGAGTCATATAACTCAAAAGCTATTGAGTCACTGTAAAAACTAACATATAATTCATTAAATCCACTATCTAAAACTTCGTGTCTAATATATTTTACAAAATCTTTAAAATCTCTTATCATATTAACTACCTCCCTAATTATGACATTGATAGTAATTGCGGCAACTAGGTCCTGCGCATCCTCCATATAAGTCGCAAAACATACTATCTCTCATTTCTTCTTCAAGCTCTTCATTATACATTCCTATTGTATAAATATCAACTTCTTCTTTTTCTTCCATAATAAATACCTCCCAAAATTTATTTATTATTTATTTTTTATTATAATATAATTATAACATATTTTTTAAAAAAAATCAATAGGAAGATTGAAAGTCTCTCATGTTTTTGTGCGGAGATGTCAATTAGAGATCTTTAAGGCTACCTCTGCCGCATAGGAAAAGTGGTAGAACATTAAACTAACGTCCTACCACCTTTTGTACTACAATTTGATCTTTGAACCAATATATATAATTGTTTTAGTATCTTTTTCAATATTTCAGAGGAGAGATACTAAGAACCTAATCTATACTAATCAGCTAATGAGAAATATGATTTCTTTTTATCTACTACTTTTGTTACTTTTCCAGCTTCAACTAATTTCTTTAACAAAGCAGATAATTTTTGATTTGAATATTCAGCCATTCTTTCATCAGCTTTCATTAGTTCAGAAACCGTTACTGCTTCTCCTACTTCACTTAATACTTCTACTATTGTTTCCATTATTCCTTCATTTTCTTTTTGATTTTTTGTTTGTGTAGATTTTCTATTAGCTAATCTTTCAATTTCTTTTTCGCAGAATTCAACTAAATCTGTTCTTTCAGCTCCTTCTGCTAATATTTTTAATTCTCCTAACATATCTTTCTTTGTAACTCTTTTTGTTTCCATAATTAACCACCTCTTAAACCTTTCTTTTAAATTTTTATTTTTTTCTTTTTCTATAATTATTATACTATAAATTTTTTATTTTATCAATTATTTTTCTTTAGTTCTATATGGAAGATTTTACTCTTGGCTATTTGTTCTTCCTTCAACGATTAGTTCCAAGTAACCGTCACATTATTTTTATCTTTATTTCTTTTGTTTTTCTATATATATTATATAATTATTTTTTTAGAAAATCAATTTTAGTAATTTTACCTACTTCATAGTCTATTTAGACGTCTCCCAATGCTACGATAAAATTTTTATATTGGGTACTATGCTAAGTGATTTTCTAATTTCAGAGTTGATTTGGTGTGTCCCTCTTTTATTAAGCGGCGTAGGCACACTGGCTACTCTTAACACCGACCTTTCCGCTGCTTTAGTCAATCTATTGATTAACTCTTGGTTAAGCATACCAGAGACTTTTTAGCTAAATGAGTCAGTCTTGAACCCTCACAGTTTACATTCTTTACTTCTGTATTAAGAGTGATGTACACTGTGCGAAATCATCTCTCTTATTCCTTTTGTTTACATATATATTATATAATAAATTTTTATTATTATCAAATAATATGTGTTGCCGGTATTTATATCTATTTTACAAGTTCTTATATGCCCCGGCAAGGCAAACTTGGAATATCTTTCGCACTTTCTATTAGGTATGCGGCCAGGACTGTCTCAGGCTACCTTGATATATATTAGCTCAGAGATGTCTATATGGGCATCCACCCTGCAAATCTCTTCTCCAGCGGCAACCACGAGGAGGTTTATATCACTGCCGCCATCTTATTTGAAGTGCTTTTGTAAAAATATAAAGAACCGTCTTCGCCTGAAGATATGGAGAATTAGGGTTCCTCGTTCGCAAATACGTCCCTAAAATTATATGCTTCCCGCATATAACACATATTCACCGATTCTCTATATCTTTACAAAAGCACTTCAAATTTATTTTTTATCTTTTCTATATTTATATTATATAATTATTTTTTAATTTTATCAATTAATTTATTTTAATCTCATGTATTATTGATAATACTTCGCAGTCACAATCTGATCCACTTTCTCCATATGATAAATGCTCTTCAATATCATCATATCTTTCTCCAAGTCTTATCATTTGAAAAGGTTTACCATATTCTCTTAATTCAGCAAGATAATCCATTATGAAACTAACTTTTGAATCAGTTTCATCCCAATTAATCCAATCAAAACATATAATAGTAACTTCACTCATAGGCTTTTCAATTATATGGTCTTGATAATCTAATATATTATTTCCTACTATTTCTAACCTTTCTTTTAATTCTTCATAGTCTTGGTTCTTCATTGCAATCTTAACTTCTGATTTATATCCCATCTTTATTACCTCCAATTATATATTTTTACTATGATAATGATAAAATTCGTGAGCATAATAGTCCATATCTAAACTATATCTCTCTGGGTCATCATGATATATAGACCAAAATGAGCTTCGTACTATGAAATCGTTAATAGCTTCATAAAAATGTGCTGGTAAGAAGAAGTCTTCTCCTCTCATCCATCCTTGAGAAACTAAGCTATTTCTATTTGGTTCTAATCTATCTCTCATTTCATATAAGTAATATTGAGTTCCATCTTCAGTTCTACTCTTTTGTATTTGTCTAATCCAAAATCTATCTCCAAATACATCATCTTTAAGTTGTTTATTTATTCTTTTAACTAATCTATTTACTTTCTTATCAACTTTTGTTTTACTCATAAATATTACCTCCTTATCTTAAATATTTAATTTTCTTTAAATCTTCCTTAACATCATCCCATTCGATATATAAGTTTTGAAAATCTAAACAGAATAATCTTTTAAAGAAAGATTTTAAATGAGAATGAAATAACCAATATCTAATATGTTCTATTTCATATTTCCTTTCTGCTTTTTCAATAGCATAATCTGTCATTTCTGGTTCGTTCCACATATAGCATCTATATTCTTCATTATAATATAAATGTTTTTTAATATATTTTGACATTGGAGTTTTTTCATATCCTTTACCAATACTCATACCAAATATAATACAATATAAATCTCCAACTTCATCTTTTGAAATTGTTAGTTTAACTATATTTTCATCTTTATTTACATAATATCCCATAATTTTGAAATCATCATATTCAAATGATGCTTCTTCTAAAACTTCTTTTGTAATATTTATTGTATTATTTGGAGTATGTAAATTGATATAAGTCTTATAGCACTCTATCAATAATGTGTCTGTAATAGGAACAACTGCGTGAGCTCCTACTCTTTTACAATCTTCATTATACTCATTATCATTTTCTAAAGTCCATTTATTATTCTTAAATACATATGTCCTATCTCCGCATTTATCAGTAATATCTTTTCCTTCATTATATATAAAAGCTCCCCAATTAGAATATGCCATATAACTACCAACTCCTTTTTTTCCTTTTCTTTATATATATTATATTATATTTTTTATGAAAAATCAAAAGGGAACTTGTAATCAGACTTTACCTCATAATTGAAATCATCTATATTTAATTTATTAGCAAGTGCGGCAAGGGCACCTTGTAGATACATATGACGCTCTTCATATTCAAACATTCCGTCTCCTTTTGGATATGCCTTATATATAGTTTCGTCGCCGCAATCTGGATAGTCGCATCTAAATACTCCATGTCTTAATCTTAAATATCCAACTTTTTTATCTTTTAAATAAACATCATATTGTTCGGGACAAGCTGCGCAAGTCAATTCTAATATAAAATGTTCCATTATAAAATTCCTCCTAATGTCAATATCATTGGAAAGTATAGGTAAATAGCAAATATGATTATTATTATACAGAAACAAACTATTCCAATATTTCCATTTTCAGTTTCTCTCTCAATAATATGACCTCCCCAAAGCTCCCATAATAAAAAAACTATACCTGATAATAAAATAATAACTATATTACTCAAAATAATCACCCTCCTATACTAATTCTTCAAAAGTATTAAATAAACAAGTAAATTTATCATCAAGCTCTTTATCAATATGCATATGCCCAAAATACCAATGACCAAAATCAATAAAATTCTTTACCTGTTCTAATTTATTATTGCTAATTTTAAATTGTGGATCTTTGTCATCTACTATATTTCCTAAAGTACATAAATCTATTTTATATTTTTCAAATATACTAATAGGACAAGTATGTGTTAACACATAGTCATAATAATCTACATCTATTTGTTTTATATCTTCATCTGTGATAGTCTCTTCTTTCCACCAGTTTAATCCTTCTTGTCTGCGGAATTTATCCACACTATCTGCGCCACCTATTGTAAGAATTTTCTTTCCATCTATATTATATGTGCGGCCGCGCTTTAAATGTCTTATATGTTCACTTATATATCCCATTCCATTTTCATCTTCTTGAAGCTTTTGAAGTAGATTAAAGTTCTCATGGTTCCCGATCTATAAAATATAGATTGAAATTAAATCTGTGTTCAAAATCTTTAATAAAAACATCCGCATCTTTTCTATCATATCTCCATAACAATCCCATATCCCCAAGAACTATTATATAATCATTTTCAGTTAAATCCATTCTATCTGCAAAATAATATATCTTATCAAATCTTCCATGCGTATCACCCGCGTAACGAAAATCGCCACTACAATCACCTCTCTTTATATTAAATCTTCTATACTTAAACTATTTAATTTCTTATAACTAATTCTAGTTAATTCAATATTATTATTCTTACAAAATTCATTTTTTATTTTATCTCGTTCTTGTATTACTTCTAATGATTCACTTTGAGACCAAACTCCTTTATCCATACCTTCTATATGTTGTCTACCATCAAACTCAATATACTTAATTAAATTATTTCTTTTGTCATAAATTCCAAAATCAAATCTTAATCTTCTATTATATTGTTCTAATAATTTATTATCAATGACTTCTCTTTTATAATTTATATTATTATCTTTAAGTAACTGTTCTATTTTTAATTCTCCTTTAGAGGATAAACATCCACAAGATGATTTTTGTCCATTTTTTATCGCATTTCCCATTGCTTCACAAATATTGCCACAATCACATCGACATAAATACCATCTTCTATTATGACCTTGTGTTCCATGAGGTCTTAAATCTAATTCTTTAATTACTGTTAATTTACCAAATTTATCTCCAATTTTTATAGTTCCTTTATTTTGTATTTCCCTTTGTTTTTCAAAACCTGAATATTTTTTGCAACCACAAGATTTAGTATTTCCATTTCTTAAATAAGCTCCAGGAACAGTTGTTTCATTTCCGCAACTGCATTTACATAACCATGCAGCTAATCCTCTAATACTACCATTCCTTTTAATTACAGTTAATTCTCCATAAACATTTCCTGTTTCATCTTTTACGCTAGGCATAATTTCTATTCTCCTTTCTTATACTCTCATTATATCAAAAATTTTATCTCCTGTCAAATAGATTATGCCCAAAATTATTTTTCCTCTCTCAAATTTTGTTTAATTTTATCTACAAATAAGTCTACATCTCCTGTTTCTATTAAAACTTTCATTTCATCTTCTAGGAATAGCATTTCATCTGTGTTTGAATGTTTGTATTCTCTATCCCAGAAATCTCCTCTTTCATCATCATCAAAGTAATCTTCTTCATATACTTCGTATATTAATGGTTTATTATAAGAATGTTCTAAATTGTCAAAAATATATGGTAACATATCCATTAATTCATATCCTCTTTCAATTCCGCTTCCTACTTCTTTACCATTAACAGTAGCATATGTACAGTCACAGTTACTAACTATTATTATTATATCTCTATCCTTATTCATATTTATCATTTCCTTTCTTAACTTTCTATAAATATATTATATCATAATTTTATTTAAAAATCAATAAGCTAAGAATTATTTAATTCTTAGCATACCTAAATTACCTTGCATTATTTCAAATCTAAATGCTCTTGTTACAGAATTATCTCTTATAGTAATAAAACCAATAGTGGTTCTAGTATCAGGAACCCAAAATGTATCATATTCACCATTGTTATGTTTATCATATATATCCATAGTTGCTTCTATTGCATCTGCTGCTTCTTCAAAAGTTGCGTATGGAATCAAAACTTCTTCAAATATATCAACTTTTGATAAGTCTGGATAGAAATCAATTACAACATAGTAAAAATCCATAATATATCCTTTCTGCGGCAGCCTCAATATGAAGCGCCGCAAATTAATTTTATTCATCTTCATCTTTCTGATGACATTCTTTCCATCTTGGACAACTGCTACAATGTTCTTCATTTGAATCCACTACTCCATCATGAGTATAATCCCAGTCTGGATCATCACATTCTTCTTCATCTAAGTCACATATTGGATGATTGTCATCCCAATAGCAACATCCTTCACAATCGTCTCTACAACATTCTGTATCACAGTAATCATCTTTATAATCACACCAGAAATCTTCTCTCTCATAGAAATTTTCATAAAGAAATCCATCTCCATTATATTCATAATCATACTCATCATATTCATCTGAACCAATTAATTCATTTCCACATCCGCAAGGGCAAACTATTTTTTCATTATAAACATCAAATTCTTTATGAATTTTATTAAAATCTGCTTCTTCCATTTCATCTTTTATATCACCAATAATTTTAGTATTAACAAATATGAAATCATTATCATATTCACCATATCCATATGGATATTTTCTATATACTTCATATACATATTTATGATTTCTAAAATAATAATCTGAACTATCACGTTTTATCTCTACATATGGATTTTTCTTCCATATATTCTCAACACCCATATATTTAGACACTACAGCTTCTGGTATATTTCTTAATAATCTTCTAAATTCTTCGTCATAATCATGGCGACCTGGATAAACACTATTGAAATGTATCGCTCCAAAATCTTCTGAAATAGCAATCCACCCTCTCATTCTATAATATCTAATATTTTTGAATTTATAATTCTCATATAAGTCATATTTTCCCTCATTACTCCAAACATATGTAATTAAAGAAGTTGTGTCTAATACTGCGGCAAGACATCCATCCGCATGAGAATCGCTTCTATCTAATTCTAGTCTATAGCAAGAGTTCCAATCATATGGGTTTTCTGAAGCTAACATCATATCTACTGGGTCAATAGAAATTGTATATATAGCATCAACTTTATCATTTTCAAACATTCTTCCAATAGCAGTTACTAACTCATCTGGTGCATTTAATCTTGATTTAAAGAAATGTGTTATTGAACTTCCTTCAAGAGTAAATTGAGGAAATAATTCTCTAACAACATTTTTTAATTCACCACTTATCCCATAACAATCTAATCTTTCTATTTTATTTTTAGTTTGATTTCTAAATAAATTTAACCATAAATAATAAGCGGGAAATTGTTTCCCTAAATCTTTGAATACACTAGATAAATCTGTTTTTGGTCTAGTATAAACAAATTTTTGGTCTAATTTAATTCTATTTCCTAACATTTGGAAAAATCTATATTTATTTCTACACCAAGTTAATAAATAATTCTTTACAGAATTATCACTTACATTTGAAATAGATAATCCACTGAATTGTGCTATACATTTATAAAAATCTGGTATATTAACTTGCCTTAACATTGGAATATATTTCTCATCAATATCTTTTATTAAATCAACTGTTTTTAACATATAATCGACCTCCTAAAATCTTTTATATATTTTTTCTTTTCATATATATATTATATAATAATTTAATAAAAAAATCAATAAAGATTATAAATCTTTATTGATTATGTCTAATAGTCCATATTTTAAATTTGTTTTTCCAAATATAAATTCACAAGAGTCATTATAATAGTTAAGTTCATCTATTTTTACAATTAACCAAACTTCTGGATATATATGCTCAAAATCTGTACATTCTGAATTGCGGCGATGCGTGTTATCAAGCATATAGAATCCAGGTCCGCTACTTTTTATCTTTTCTATTGATAAATTATTTTCTTCTATTATTTCTTGGATAGTATAATCCTGATAGAATGCGGTTGCCGCACTAAAGAAATATCTTTCATGATATATATGTATTACTATCCAATTACTTTTTTCTACTTCCAATATTTACATCCTCCCCAAAAATTTTCTTCTTTTAATAAGACATTATATTCCTTTTCTAATTTATGTAATTCTTCATTTGATATATCACATTTACCTTCTATCCATACATCTTGCATTGTATCATTAAATATTTTACTTATTTCACTCATTCTCTTGTGTCTTTCTGTTCTTCTGAAATCACATAAAATTACATTATTCTTTTCCATTATCCGCCTCCTATATAAATTCACTTTTATCTCTCTTTGGAAGTAAAGAGTGAAATTTATTATTTATAGTATCATACTCTTTTTGAAGTTTTTCTAATTCTATCTTCTTTTGATTTAAAATAATTAGTGTATCTTGGATTTCTTTAGTTGTATACCCCTTTTCTATTGCTTCTTCAATAGATATGTCAGTTTTATTGTTTTTCTTTCCATTGCAACTTGAACATAAAGTTTGATAATTCTCCATTATATCCAATCCACCCATAGCTCTAGGATATATATGGTCTTTTGTTAATAATATATGTTTTCCATCTTCTTTTCTGGTTCCATAAATATTTATATGAAATTTATTTTTTGAGTCTGTATTCTTTTCTATCGCGGCAAATGATGCTTTTAATCCACATTTCGCGCATATTAAGCCGTGCTTGTAAAGGCTTTCATATCTATCTGTATCTGTCCATATAGGATATCCGCAAATTATTACCCTACCTAGTGGTCTAGATATTACTAATAATCTTAATGTATCTTCTATTTTATCAAAATCTAATAATTTATATCTTTTTAATCTTCCCATGTTCATCAATTCCTTTCCTTATAAATATATTATATATTATTTTATTAAAAAAATCAATTAAAAAATTGGTCATACTTTGTAAAAAAAAAAAAAAAAAAAATGACGTAAAAATGAAATTAATTAAAGGAGAATGATAATAATGAGCGATAGAATAAAGAAAATAAAAATAAAGCAATCTGATGGCACATTTAGTGATTACATACCAATAGGTGTAGATGCAAAATATGTTGATATGGAAAATGGACATAATGTTGAAAATGAAATAAAAAGAATTACTCCATTAGAAGATAATATAGAAGATATAAATAAAAAATTAAAATATGATAATTATAATCCTATAACCTCAAATAATAGTCCTAAAGATATAATTTTTAATAGAAAATTTTGTAGAAATTTTAACAGAAGAGATAAATTTAATTTGTGTAGTATGGATTTCTCATTTGACTGGATTAATGGTATAAATGGAGATCCATATCATAAAACTAACACTACTGCATCATCAATAGAATATACAGAAACTATTGATATATCTAAGCAACAATATAGTTTTTATTTAAATACAGAAAATAACGATAATAAATCAGATATAAGAAGATTGATAGGAAAATTTTATCCATACGCTGTTTATGAATTAAATATTAATTCTTTAACTACAAACTTTTATGAGTGTAGAACTGGATTTAGTATAATAAATGATAAAAATACAATAGATTTTTATTGTGCAATAAGAAATAACAAAATAGTAGTTTTACAAGAAGAATTTGTAGAAGGAGAAAGCACAGGAGTAGTTACTTTAGCTGAAACTGAATATGATAATCAAGAAAATTTTTCTTTTGTTCTAGTTAATGAAAATAAGAATTGGTATATCTATTTGAAATTTAATAATACAACTCCTATTTTAATATGTAGTAGTATGACAAACATGACACAAATGCAAGATTTAATGTCTTTAGATAATTTTAATAATACATTTATTCATCTTCATATGAGAATAGGAAATAAAGAAAAAGTTATATTAAATGGAATTAATGGATATTATGATACAGGAGTTGCAGTTGGAGATATTAGAACTATAAATTATGAAGATGGTTCTCCTTTAATAGAAAATGGAAAACTATTTTTTCTTGTAGATACTAGATTTAATAGTAATTCTATCACTATGATTTTATCTAATAAAATAGATACTAATGATTTTGAAATAGAAGGAATCTTATTTTTTAATTATCAGGATAAATTACGACTATATGAGAATGCAGCATGTAATATATTATATGATAGACGCACAAGAAAATGGCTAGTTTGGTGTGTAGACTTTAAAGATAATTTTCATGCATTAGCTTATGGAATAAGTTATTCAGATATTAGATATGGTATTAATATTATTGATGTAACTAGAATGCCAATTGAAGCATTAAATACAGATGGTCAACCAATATTAACTGATGATACTACTTTTAAAGCAAAATACGGAGATGAAGACCCAATTTTAATTTATAATTATGATGATAATTTGTGGCACCTTATGATTTGTAGATTACATTATAGAGAAGAAGATCAAGATAATATGTATCAGTATTACCATTTTACAAGTACAGATCCTTTTACAGGATACACTTATATTGATAATACAGAAACTGGAACTGTTACAGGAGGTTCAATTATAAAAGTAGGAAATCAATATTATTTAGTTTGCGGAAGCAATGTTCACGTTACATCTCAATATAATGTATATAAATTAAATGACCTATCTAATTTTTATATGATTACATTTAAATATAATGATGGTGGCTATAGAGGATGGGGTACTTTAATTCCAATTCCTATGGGTATGAAAACTAAATATTTATTTTATACCTTTGATAGAATGAATGGTTCAGAATCAAATCGATGGTCATATGGAAATATTTATTGTTACGAAGGAAACAAATATAATAGTGGTTATGAATATGATATAAGATATACTTTTTAGGATAAGAATTTTTCTCTTATCCTTTATAAAGTACATTTTAAATATAAAATAAAATAAAATAAAATGTACTTTATAAAGGATAAAATAAAAAATATCCTTTTAAATTCTATCACACATTTAAAAAGACTGGTATTTAATACCAGTCTTTTATTTTTTTCTTTTGTTTCTCTCAATTTAATTTATACATTTGTATCTCTCACTAAGTAATTTCTCTCTCATTAGTTTATTAAATATTTATCTCCAAGTATCATATCTAGAGTAATATTATCTCTTTCCCAATATGGAATACGAACTAGTGGAATATTATGTATAGTCGCCCATTTATTTTTCTCTTCATCTAATTCTTGTCTATGTTGTAAATCTTTGTCTGGATTTTTACTATTCCAATATCCTTGAGTGCTATTATAATGTTGTTGACCATCAAATTCAATTAATCTAACAACTTCATCATTATTATTAAAGATTGCAAAATCAAATTTTTTTCTCCCTAATGAGTTCTCAGTATATTGACTTTGAAATATAATATTGTTATCCTTTAATATTTTTTCTATATTAAATTCTCCAATAGAATAATTAATGCAGCCGCAGCTTTGTGTAGTCCCATTTTTTAATAAATAGCTATCAATATCTTTCTCATTACCACAATCACATCTACAATGCCATTTTCCTGTATTTTGAATAAAATATAATGCAGTTAATCTTCCAAATTTTTGATTAGAAATATTTATTAAATGAGATTCTAACTTTAAACATCCACAAGATTTTGTATGTCCACTAGTTAAATAAGAAGTGGGCACTTCTTTTTCATTACCACAGTCACATTTACATCTCCAAATGACGCCTCCATTATTTGATTTATCTGTTCTTTCAATAACTACTAAACGCCCAAATCGTTTTCCTATTAAATAGCCTTTCTTTTCTTGCATTTTTTTCTTATGTATATTCTTTTTAAGAGAACAGCCACAATCTCTATTAGCAATATTTCTTCTTAGATATTCTCCACTTCTTTCTACAATATTCCCACAATCACATTGACATTTCCAATATACATGTCTAGCTCTTGACTCTGCTTTTTCTAATACAGTTAATTTATCAAATTTTTGTCCTGTTAAATCTATCAACTTTGCCATTTTCATATCTCCTCTCTTTTGAATGATATGAAAATGAAGTAAAGAAAGATATCCTTCTTTACCCACTTTATCTATCATTATTTTATACAGTCGTAACGAGGAGACAATAGCTTTTCTTTACATAGTTCCCAACCTGTAACATCTTTAGTAACCATTTCAAATGTAGATGCAGAAGCTCCACTAACTAGAGTCACATCTGGTCCTAAATCTAATACTGTATTAGACCTAGCATCGACATCCCAATAGATTAGTTTTGGCATTTTTAATCCTAGAGCTTCCCACTCTTGTCTAATTTTCTCCATAGTTGTTCTTGTATTATCTTTAGACCAAAGATTTCCATAGTCGTAGCCGTATCCATATCTTCCGTAATCTCTTGTTCCAGAGTCAATTTCCATATCTGAAATTACACAAATTCTATCAGGCAAATCTTCAGCTTTTGCAGCACCGGTTAATACCATTTCTTTTAATAAGTCAAATACCGCAGTTAAATTAGTATTTTCACATAAATTAGTTGCATATATTCTTCTTACTTTATCTACAAAATCTACTCCTTCTATTCTAATTAATTGAGGTCTACTTGAAAATGAAATATAGTGGTCTTTGAATGGTCCTCTAGCTCTCTCTCCAGCATACATTCCAAGAGAAATAGCAATATTAATAGGTGCGGCAGCCTCACTACCTTGCATTGAACCAGATGTATCTACTACACAAAGCATTGATGTATTATCATCTTTGAAGTAATTTGGAAGTTGAGACCAATATTTCTCTAATGATTCTTTCTCAATTTCATCTACATCTGTCTTAAGTTCTCCCCACCAATCAAACATTTTTGTAGCTTTTGCAACGATATCATATGGATATAAATCTTTTGTATTAACAGTTGTCTTTTCAGATTTAATAAATTCTTTATATTTTTGTTGTATTAAATCCCTTCTTGCAAAAGCATTTCTATATATTAGTCCAGCTTTAGAAGGAATTTTATCAAATTCAATTTCATCCCATCTATTTTCGCTCATAAGTTTTTCAACTATATTTATTTTAGTTCTTAATGAAGATAAGACTTTTCTATATTGTTTATGTGTCATTTTTAAATATTTTCTTACTTTATTTGCCATTTTAGTTGTAGTATAACTTGAAGCATTTTCAGATGGTAACCATTTTCCCAATAGTGAAGGTGTTTTACAATCTAAATCTAAAACTAATTGTTCTTTAATTTTAAATAACATATAATCTTCAAGTTTAGTATCTGCGGCAGTGTAGATTAAATCGTCCCATCTTCCGAATTCAGAAACATAATCTAAGTTTCTTTTTGCAGCTTCTGGATAATTATCGCATAGCCATTTAAAACATATACGGAAGAATCTTCTTTCTCCGTTGTCCGCCTCTTATATCCCTTAAGTAGAATAAACATTTTAATGCTAAGCTTTCATCTTGTTCAAATGCTTTCTTAAATAATAATATACAATCAGCTTCACTTCTTTTTCTATAGGCCCCGCCAAAACTCCATAAATCATATACTGCATCTAATGTAGATTTTCTAGCTATACCTAAATTTTCAGTTAATTTTATATTATCTCTTTCTTTTAAAGCGTTTAATATTGAATTATCATTCATATAATTTACCATAATATCTCTATCGAGATAACCCTTTCTCTTCATATTATATAATAATTATATCAAAATTTTTATTAAAAATCAAATTATCTATCCCATTCTTCTTCATCTATTAACTGTTGCAATTCTTGTTTTCTCATTGCTCTTGTGGGATTTTTTAATCTATTATATTTAGCATTTTTCTTTCTTTTTTCTTGTATTTCTGGAGTGTTATTATAGACAGGAATAACAATAGCATCTTCAAAATCACTTTCTTTGAATGATATTTGTTGTGCGGCAACCATCTCTCCATCGCCCCTCATAGCTAAGCAATTTATTTTAAATTCACGTAACATATCATTTATCATTTCTTCATCTTGATGAGGTAAGCTATGAATGTACTCATGAGCTATTTGAGCAACATTTGCGCAATTTTCTTCTGTTGTTTGCCCTCCATTACTAACATGGCGTAAATGATGCAAAGTAATTTGATAGCTTATCGCTTTACCTTTAAATCTTTTTTCTTCTTTGAAAACTTTAAAAGTTTTTATTCCTCCCATTGCTTCAATTCTTTCCGCAATTCTAGCTCTTTCAAAAAAACATCCTTTTCCATATATATTCTCTAATTTTCTTCTCATTTTTTTATTTTTATTACTACTCATAATTATTCCTCTTTCCTTTTATACTATTTAATTATATCATTATTTTTATAAAAAATCAAAAAGAAAAAACCCTTAGAACAAAAGTTCTAAGGGATAAGGAAAGGGATTTAAAACTAGACAGGAAAAATGTTCTTTTATCTATCGTTGAATATGACACCAAACACTTCACAAACGTTCATATATCCTACGCTCCGAAAGGAGAAACATTGATAAATCAGATTTTTCTAATTTATTTCCAAATGTATTATTTGCCTAATACTTTCAGTTTGCAGTTATCCTGTCTATTTATTACTTCTTTTTATTTAATGTAATTATATCAAAAAATTTTCAAAAAATCAAACTATACGCTCTCAACGTCTCCAGTATATGTTCCAGTTATTCCAAGTATAGTTTCTCCTGCTTTAATCTTCTCAGCAGTTAATCCAATCTCTTCTGCTAATTTATCATATCTTAATATTACTGCTATTTTTGAACTACCAGCGTTTACTATACCAGAATTATTTACAGGAATATCTAATTTTAATTGATTTTGCTCTGTTTCATCTGTCCATACTACAGAATCTACTTGATATCCTAAGTTAAAAATTGTACTTAATGAACCTTCTATTTTTTCTCCATTAACATAAGCTGATTCACCAAATCTTATATCGTTAGCTGAAGCTGTAGCATCTGACGTATCTGTCCCAGTAATTGAAGCCGTACCAGCAACATCTAATATAGTATTGCCAGATACTATTTTATCAGCAGTTAATCCAATAGTTTCCGCAACTTGTGATTTTGTTAGATTTAACCAAATCATTCTTGGTGTTATATCACTATGTAAATAAATATCATTTGGAACAGTTGCGCTAGCTCTAAATCTACCATCTGACTCTAATTGAACAGAACCATCTTCTGTAATAGTAGTAGCAGTTGGTATAGTACCAGTTATTTTTTGACCATTAACATAAGCTGTTTTATTTATTTCTATATTTGCGGCGGCCGCATTTGCATCACTAGTATCTATGCCTTCTTCTAAAGTTCCAGTTATACCTAAAATAGATACATCTTTTTTTATATTTTCTTGTTTTATATTTGTATCTATGTTATTAGTTACCGCTTCTACTGTAACTTGAGTAATTCCATTATATCCTTCTTCTGGATTAATTACTTTTTCTGTAGTAGATGGGGCTACTGTAATAGTTTGACCGTTTAATTCAACTAAATTACCTTCAACTCCTAATATTGATATTCCATCTTTTATATTTTCAGATTTTATATTAGCATCAATTTCATTTGTAACAGCATTAACTTTTATGCTATCATAATATCCAGAATCATGCTCTTGACTTACTGTATTAGGACTTATAGTTACACTACCTCTGTTAGGCATTGTTCCAGTTAATTTTTGTCCTCTAGCATATACAGTTTTTCCTTGTTTTATATCTTCTATTACTGCTGTGGCATCAGATGTATCAATTCCATCCTCTGGAATAGGAAAATTTAATTTACCTCTTAAATTATAAATTTTAGTTATTTTTCCATTACTTTTCATTCGCCATCACCACTTATTTCACCTTCCGGATATAATACTATTACTTTTGGACCATTTTCATCATAACCTATAACAGTTTGGTCATCATTTAATTCTATTTCATACCAATATTCAATCGGTTTGTTTATTATTTGTCCAATTCTAGTTGCTTCTGGTGGTAAAGTAATTTTAATACTCGCTGTTGCTTCTCCTACTGTTGTTATAGTTTCAGATAATGGAGCTTGATTTAATCTACTTCTCTCATAAATTCTAAAAGCAATCTTATCATTTGGTTGAAACATATATCCATCAATAGAAAGATTAAAAGAAATTGTATCTCCACGAGTAAAATATAATGTATCATTCTCTATATTAAACATTTTTATTATCTCCTTTCATATTTATATTATATTAAAAATATTATACAAAAACTAAATAATTCTGCCCTTTAGCAAGGACAATTAAGATTAGATTTAATATTACATTTTTTATTTTTTAAGAAATAGAGAAGATAAAGGAGGATATAATATGTATAATATAATCAAACAAAATGATAATATATCTGCATATGTAACAGAATTTGTTGCTGATTCCGCAGATGATATACAAGATTTACCTCAAAATGTTTATCTAGGAAGTGCATGTATAGTTACAGAAACAAGTGATGTATATATGCTTAATAATAAAAGAGAATGGGTAAAATTATAGGAGGTGCTATTGAATGGATGTAGTAACTTATGCTTTAGCAAAGAAAATGTGTGCGGCAGCCGCTTCAGGAATCTCTAACATTGAGATTAATGGAACAACAATGACTATGACTACAAGTTTAGGTCAAACATTTAATATGACTTTTCCAACTCCTGCAGATGGAGTAGATGGAAAGTCAATTACTGGAATAGAAATAAATGAAGAAAATCATTTAATTTGTACTTTAAGTGACGGATCTATAATCGATGCCGGCACAATTAAAGATGTAAATGACTTGACAGATAAAGTAAATAAATTAGAAGAAGATAGTAAATTACAATTTATTATATAAGAAAGGAGAAATAGTAAATTATGAGATTTATTGCTACAACAAGTGATAAAATGAATACTATTGATATTGTTTCTGGACAACTTATATTTTCTAGAGATGACAGAGTAATTTATTTAGATAGTGATACAAGAACATCATTTCAACAAATAATTACAGTTGTAAATGAACAAACAAGACAAGAATTAGTTTCTCCTGTAAGTGGATTCTATTTTATTGAAGATACAAAAACTTTATGGAGATATAATAATTCCCAATGGGAACAACTTACTGAACCACCAAAAGAAAATTTAGTCTTTGCGGATAGGGATAGTTTTCCAGCTCAGGGACAAGAAGAAGTTTTATATGTAGATAAAGAAACTATTTATACTTGGGATTCAGTTAATAATGTTTATACTAAAATGGGTGCTCTTAATTGGGAACCTATTTCTTAATATAAAATAAAAAGAAATAAATAAAGGAGGAAAATAAATACTATGGCTTATAATGTTAAATTTTTAAAAGGTACAGCTGCTCAATATACAGGATTAGCTTCTAAAGATGTAAATACATTTTATTTTACATCAGATGATAAGAATTTATACTTAGGTGAAATTAAATTATCTAATGCTGCAGATTTAGCTGCTGCTGTATTAAGAATTGGACAAAATGAAACAGATATAGCTTCTATTGAAGAACAATTAAGTACATTACTTGGAGGAGAAGGAGAGGGTACTTCAATTCAAGATATGATAGATGAAGCTATAGCTACTGTTCAAACACAAATTGGTACATTATCTTCATTAAATACAACAGCTAAAGATAATTTAGTAAATGCTATTAATGAAGTAAGAGCTGCTATTTCTGCAGGTGGTACTGAAGCTCAAATTACTTTAAAAGAAAGTACTTCTGCTGATTATGCTAAAGTTTATACTTTAAAACAAGGTGAAAGTACAGTTGGAACAATTAATATTCCTAAAGATATGGTTGTTAAATCTGGTGCTGTAGAAGTTGATCCAGCAGATCAAGCTCCTGGAACATATATTGTATTAACATTAGCTAATGCTACAAGTGATAAAATTTATGTTAATGTTGGAACATTAGTTGATATTTATACTGCTCAACAAAGTGCTGCTCAAGTTCAATTAAATATTAATAGTGGAACTAGAGAAATTAGTGCTACAATCGTTGCTGAAAGCGTTACTACTGCTGAATTAGCTGCAAATGCAGTTACAACAGTTAAAATTGCTGATGGAAATGTAACAAAAGCAAAATTAGAAACAACTATTCAAGCTAGTTTAGGTAAAGCAGATAGCGCATTACAATCTGCAGATATCGCAAGCGGAGCAACTAATGGTACTATTAAAGTTAAAGGAACAGAAGTTGCAGTTAAAGGTTTAGCTTCAGCTGCATATACTGAAAGTTCAGCTTATGATCCTGCTGGAAGTGCGGCAACAGCAGAATCTAATGCTAAAGCTTACACAGATACTCAAATTACTGCTAATGCATTAGTATGGGGAGAAATCGAAACTGCTGGAGGTGAATAATTGCGGCAACGTAGATTAATGGAAACATTAATCTACTTCCGCATAATTTGTAAGGAGGACTATAATGGCATTATTTGTACCATATAAAATTTTAAGTAGTCAATTAAATTCTCTTCCTATCCAAGAAGGACAGTTAATCTTTACAACTGATACACAAGAAATTTATATTGACATAACAGATGAAATTAGAAAAAAATTATATTCAGATAGAGTAAAAAGTATTACACTTGATGATGAAAATAATTCATTAACATTTACTTGTAGTTCTGATTATAATAATGAAACAAACGAATAAAAGGCTAGGATATTTTTATCCTAGCCTTTATTTTTTTATATTTTTTTCCAAACCCTTTCAGAATTTAATATATAAACACTACTTGTTTCTATACATAAGCATGTACTACCCGGTTCACAATTGCTTGTTGGTAGATTTGCAATGTCTGCTTCTGTATCACATATCATTTCTGTTATGTAAGCTTCTGTTTCTCCACTTTGACTTGTAATTCTATATGCCATATGTAATATCTCCTCTCTTATTTTCATCTTTAAATATAAAAAATAGGTCAATAAAATTAATATTTATTGACCCTTAATATGGTCTCGGAGACACCACTCGAAGGTGCAGTAACGTCCTGTTCCCAAAACAGGCGGGGTGCCTCTTCCCCTACTCCGAGATATAAGTATGTAAAGTGCGACAATCATTTTGCTAACTGCCGCACGAAAGAAGAAAGGAATTCTGTTTTTTGTATAGGTACAGAAAGATAGAAACCTAATAAATGTATATATTCCCTTCTGTAAAAAGAAATAATTAACTATACAAATACATTGGTGGCGGGAGATGGACTTGAACCATCATCGTCATCCTTATGAGAGATGCAATTTACCATTAAAATATCCCGCCATATAGTACTAGAGTTGTATGTATTTTACTCTTGCAAACTGAAAATACTATTTTTACAAAAAGACCAACTCTAAATCTTTTAACCTGTTTTGTATCGAAAAAACTTGGAATAAAACCGTCTATAAATATTTAATGTCTAACCATTCCTAGCTTACAACCTAAGCTCATCTTAGATTGGGTGGGATCGAACCAACCTCTATTAAATCTTATAGAAATAAATAATGTACATTAGGGCAAGATGAGATTTGCACTCATAAAATCCTCTATGACTTACCCATATAGGCACCTCGACTTTTCATCCGAGGTTGTTATCTAAATTTCCTTTTTGCTTTGCAGCTATGTAGTCCCTTCTATTAATGGTGGCTAACCGTACTTTTTAGATAAGTTGTAATTTTTTAAAGACTAAACAACTAAGTCTATTTCTTTTTCTATATATATTATATTATAAATTTTTATAATTATCAATATTATATCTTTTGTTTCTTATAAATAATTAAGAGGATTTACAAAATTACCATTTACTTTAATCTCAAAGTGGAGGTGATTTCCCGTAGAGTTTCCAGTAGTTCCAACATATCCTATTGTTTCTCCTGCTGATACTGTATCTCCTAGTGAACAATTATATCCACTCATATGTGCATATCTTGATACAGTTCCATCTCCATGGTCTATTTCAACAAAATTTCCATAACTTCCATTCCATCCTCTATAAGCAATAGTTCCTGACTTCCAAGCATAAATTGGTGTTCCACCATTTGCTGCATAATCAATTCCAGTATGCATTCTTCCCCATCTTTTTCCATAGTACGAACTAATATATACATAAGATTGTAATGGTGCACTAGTAGAAGAAGAACTTGTTCTTCTTGTTGAACTTCCTCTCGAAGTAACTTGATATTTTTGTTTTTCCTTTTGTTCTTGTTCTCTTTGTCGTTGCTCTATTTCTTGTTTTTCAGTTTTAGCATCTTCAATTTTCTTATCAAGAATATCTTGAGAAGTAATTTTATTTTTATCTATCTCTACATTCTCGATAATAGAATATTCTGTTTTAATTTGCTCATTTAACTTAGTAACAAAAGCTGAAGCATCGGTTGAATTTTTAAAATAGAATATTTCTGTATCTATGGTAACCTGTGTAGCATATATCTTTATATTTAAAACCCTTTGTATAAAATTATCTTCAAGAGTAGAAGATGCTATATCTTTTTTTACTGTTTGATTTTTTATTTCTTTTATATCAAATTCTCTTAAAGCAACTTTATATCCTTGTTTTTGTAAATCTTCAGTATAATTATCAATAGCAGATATTAATGTATCTTTTGCGGCAACTGATATTGTAATACAAGGTTCTGGTATTACATAATATGGTTGAGCTGCTAAGCTTGGTATAGATGCTGACATAATTACCATAACTATTGTCATAAGACAAACTAATACTTTTTTAATCAGGGGTATCCCCTTTTTCTTATTCATTTTTATTTCATTCTCCTTTTTGACATTGAGAGATTAAGCGAAGAGTTTATTTTTTATGAGAATAAACAAACTCATGGTAGCCCGTGAGAGACTCGAACTCCCAACCTCAATCTTGTAAGGATTGCCTTCTCCCAGTTGAAATAACGGGCTATATAAAGCGACTTACGCCGCATATCTCCACATTTGATTTGTTTTGTTTAAATGTTTCTTTAAAGCTTTCCATGATTTCATAGTCATTTTATATAATCCATTTTTATTTAATCCTATTAATCTTAAAGATTTATTCATAGATAATACATTTATATCATTGAAAACATCAATTTCAATTTCTTCACAACCCTTAGTATTAACAGGTATTATTTCTCCATCAATTAATTTTCCATACACTTCTATTTTCATTTTTTCCTTTCCTCCTTGAATTTATTTAAAACTTCTATCAATTCTTCTAAATCATTTTCTGATAAAACAATATCATCTTCTATCTTATAACCTTTTCCTAATAAGATATAAAAAATCTTGACAATTTTATCTTTCCATTTTCTAAAAAAACCATATTGTTTAGAATAAAAATTATCTGTATATAAAGATATGCAAATATCATTTGGTATTTCTGGATCTTCAAAATCTATTTTATCAATTTCAATTCCATGAGCCATACAATCACATCTTATATATGCAACCTTTTCTTTGTCTTTTTCTCTGTATAATATCATTTTATCACTCCTTATTGTAAATGGTGGGCCAGTAAGGATTCGAACCTCCTAGTCAAATGACGCCAGATTTTGGAGCTAGATTTCAGTACTGCCCTGAACTAAGATGCTCTTGCATATCTAACACAGTCTGGTGCAGCTCACCACCTCTGCCGCTGACCCATATATACGGCTGTTGCGTACAACGCCGCGCGTCCTTTATACCTAGATGGTATATGGAAAATGGTGCACCTAGTAGGACTCGAACCTACAAGAACTCTCGTTCAACGGATTTTAAGTCCGCAGTGTTTCCCGATTTCACCATAGGTGCATATGGTGCTTCACCTAGGATTCGAACCTAGAGACACAAGTTTCTAAGACTTGCTGCTATTCCAATTCGCATAGTGAAGCATAAAAATAAAAAACAGATGATATGCATCTCACCTGCCGCATTCCTAATTGATATTGCATATCCGAAGATAAACTATTTCAGTTAGTTCAACTCGCAGATAACTGTTCTCTGCTGGTCGCATGATTATGGTTCACATGTTACCCCTCTTTCAGTTTGGTCTGATAAGTTTACCTCTTTCACTTATAGGTAGTTAGTTCCCTTGTACTAACAACTATTCAGCTTCCTCTTGGCGAATCGTCAACTAAAACTTGTCTATTCTATCTAGTCTAGCTCTAGGAATAGGGTTCTAGGTTTATGGTTGCGATGGACAGAGTCGAACTGCCTTACTCGAGCTTATGAGACTCGCGAGATTCCGGTTCTCTACAATCGCAATATAAACTAGGCAGATTTCTGAAATGCCTCTTTTAAACATTTTTAAAAATAGCTTTTCTTTTAACATTTGCTGCATCTGCCTAAATGGAAGGTAATTATTTTCTATATTTATATTATATCATAATTTTTTTAAAATATCAATTAATTTTCTATCCTTTGCCATCTCATTTTAAATGCTCTTTTATTATTATTTATTGCATCAGCAATTAACATTTGTACTTTCCAATTATCCATTTTTGTATCAATAGATAGAGAAGCTTCTTTTATAGATGTATAAGATGTTACTAATTTACTATTTACTTCTTTATCTTCAAATATACTTCTTATTTTATATTTTTTTTTCCTATCTTTACTCATAATCAGTTACCTCCCCATCTACAAATATATTGTACGCTGCAAAATCATCAGGAGTTAAGACTTCCTCTTCATTTCCATATAGATCTTCAGCGATTTTGTAAGCTTCTTCTTCGTTTTCAGCATTTATAAATATTGTTTTTCTTAATGTTTCTTCTATACTTACTTGAAATGTTCTTTGCATAATTATCATTCCTTTCCTTTTCTATATTTATATTATATAATATTTTTATAGAAAAATCAATTATAATATTATAATTGCCAATCAATAGGAGATAAATTATGTTCTATTAAATAGTTATTTGCTTTAGAGAAGTGTTGACATCCAAAAAATCCTCTAGTTGCGGACAATGGAGATGGATGAGCCGCTTCTAATATTAAATTTTTAGAGCTATCTATTAATTTTCTCTTTGCTTTAGCATTATTTCCCCATAACATAAAAACTATATTTTCTTTTTGTCCTAAATATTTTATAATACTATCTGTAAAAATTCCCCATCCTTTTCCTTGATGAGAGTTTGATAAACCTGCTCTTACTGTGAGAGTTGTATTTAATAATAGAACTCCTTGCTCAGCCCATTTTGTTAAGTCTCCTGAATTAGGCTGTATTATTCCTAAATCTTTTCTCTGTTCTCTAAATATATTTCTTAATGATGGAGGGATTGCTATCCCTGACTGAACTGAAAATGATAATCCATTAGCTTGGTCTTTATTAATATATGGGTCTTGTCCTAGTATAATAACTTTTACTTTGTCTGGTGGTGTTAATTTTAAAGCATTATATATATTATTTTTATCTGGATAAATTGTATAATTATTATATTCATCTTCTATAAAATTCATAAGTTTTTCAAAGTATGGTTTATTATATTCTTCTTTTAAAATATCATCCCAATTATTACCAATTTTATCCATATCACATTACTCCTTTATAAAAATGGGCCGACGCCGTCTCTTCTTTTTATTATTTTTCTACGAGAACAAATGCGCCGGTGGGATAACTCGTATATCTTAGTAAGGTTTTCATGGCATTTATAGAAGTTGACCTTAAACTTCTATATAGCTTCGACAGGTCCTAAGCTACCTTTATAGGTCGTGGTGGCTTGATTTGGTTCCGCCCCAAACTCTCATGCTCTTCAGGCATGCGCTTTCACTAGATTAGCTTTCAAGCCATAAATAAGAGGCTGATCTGGAGCAGACTAATCATTAATCCCAGCTTATTTATCTACTCATAGTAGCACCTCTTTAATTAATCAATAGTATGAAAAATATTGTCTTTCCAATATCCATTTATTTGTGTTTTATTTCCATCAATATCTTCAATTATTATATTTTCTATTTTTTCTTTCATTTTTATTATTTCTATTTTAACTCTTTTTTCTATTTCTTTTTGAATTCTCAATTCTTCTTTTTGTTTGTTTTGTTTTTCTTTACAATTAGTACATAATACATATTCATGTTCACTTAATGATTTTCCACATTCTTCACAATGAGTTAATCCAGGCCATGCTAAACTCATATAATATTTTTCCTCCTATTTCATTTTATAATCTTTATAATAATCAAAATAAGAAACTTCTCTAGGTTCTTGCCACCATCTAGGATGACTCCACCATTTTTTATAACTATTCCAAGTTTCTATATGATAATAGTCACAAATATCCCAAGAATTATAAATCTTTTTATATGCTTTTCCATTAGGAATTTCACCTTTATAATTTCTCACTCTTTTATTTGCAAACTTTTTACCAATTTTACAACTTTTTTCACATTTACAAAAGCCAATATGTTTATAACTTCTACTCATAGTAAACTCCTTTCTATGAGATATTTAATCTCATTAGAAAGCTATTACCATTTTAATTATCTTTCTCATTGTCATCAACTCCAAACATTTTTCTTATTTCAATAGCATCAGTTACTTCTTTATAATCAACATCTATATTTTTATGCGATGCGGCAGCTGCTCTTTCAAGTGCATTAACGAGCATTTCCGCCTCCTCTTTAGTATCTATATAAATTGGGTCTATCCATTTAATTTTGTCTTCTTTCGATAATTCTAACCCACATTTAACTAAGTCACAAAGCAACTGTTCTTTTGTTTGACTTTTAAATAACTTATTCAATTCTTCTTCAAATTCTTTTTCTGGTAAATCAAATAAATTCATAATAATCTTTCCTTTTTTAAAATAAAGCGAACCATTTATTTTGGTGAGCGCCATCTGTAGAGCCTTCTTATCTCACCGTCTTTTGAGTATCTTTATTTGCTAACTACTCCATTTCCTAATCATTACTATTAGGCTCTGCAGTTAGATATCCTTAAATGGCAGGGGAACTAGGACTTGAACCCAGACCAGTGGTTTTGGAGACCAACATGCTACCAATTACACCATTCCCCTAAGTAACTGCTTTTGAAGAGAGCAGTAACTCTATATGGTAATTCAAACTATATATATTATATATAATTATAATAAAATTAAGGTACTTTCAAGCACGGGTTTCCAACCGTTATGAGCTCTCACCTGAGTTGCCTTAAAGTTGGAGCACGATGCGAGTGCTGCCCTCGCGTTCTGAGTTTGGAAGACTCAAGTCCTACTGTTGAACGAATCGTGCATAAAAATTAGCTTTTAGAGAGCTATAACTCATCAATAATCTTACATATCTCAATTTAACTTGTACCTTGTTACAACTTTGTGAATAATGTATTTCTACATGAGAGACTCTCGAATACTCTCAACTGATAGTTCAACTCGAGAGATATATCCACCATCTCATCATCGGGAATATTTACTATCAGAGCCTAAGCCACAACTTTCAACCCGACTCCAACTCGTCTAGCACTTCTGCCAGTTTGCCAGAGTGTTCGCTTAGCTTCACTTTCTCACAGTTAAATTTATCTTGAAACCAGCTATCTAATATATTTCCATCGAATTTCATTTGGAGCCACTTCCAGCTCCTTCAAGCTGTGCATTACGGCGTTGATACCGCATTCTGCCATAACGATTATTGTTTTGTATCTATTTAGAGCTACCCAACTATACCACGTGGAGGTAAGATACATATAGTCATATTTATGTGCGGCGGGGCGACATTCCCGCATCTTATTACAGAACCTAAGCCGCTACTGGTTATTAATTTTTGTATCGTCGACACTCTCTCGTGATAAGAGCCGCTTGCCTAAATTCATTATTAGGTCTGTTACAGGCTGTTTCACTTTTCACTTAGGTCATGATAGCTGCCTTTCTATCCTCGCACATTTTATATTTATAATGAAAAATAATTTATTGATAAAGCATCTATATCTTTATATTCTTCTAATAATTCTTTTACTCTTTCTTTTGCATTTTCTTTACTTGCAACTATTTCAGTATATAATACTTTATGTGGAACTTGAGGAGTTCCCATTGCTCTTCCTTGTTCTACTATAATTTTTTGTCTTGTTGGATTTTTCTTTACAATCTCTTTTTTCTCGTCAACTTTTCTTGCCATAATAATCATCTTCCTTTCCTTTATTTTGGTTCTTTAAGTTTTTTTATTACTTCTACTTTTGCTGTCCAACCTTGTATTGGAAAAGTAATAAACTTTCCTCCATTTACTACTATATCCTCTTTTTTACATTTTAAATTATTAACAATAGTATTTATAATAAATTCTTTGTCATCTGTAAATTTATGATTATCATTAGATAATCTTGATTTACATTGAGTATATTTAATTTCATAAATTTTATTATTTATATAAAGCAAATTATAAATTCCATTTCCTTCTAATGAATATTTCCTTTTATAAACATCACTTCCAAAAATTTCTTTTAGAAACTCTCCAAATTTGTAATCTGTTTCCCAAAAATATTCTAATTTTTTATCCATTTATAATCACCTTCTTTTTATTTTCTATAAATATTATATAATAATTTTTATAAAATATCAATTAAAATTCTATATTTTCTATATATCCATCAAATTCATTTATATAATCATTTATAAAACCTAAAAAGTTTGCTTTATCTGCCCATATTATTATTTCGCAAACAGAAGTAAAAGTACCACCTATTCTAAAATTAATAATTTTGCATCCATATTTTTTTGCTTTTTCTATCGCTTTTAAAGTTAAAACTTCATCTTTAACAGAAGAATAAATTGTGTTTAATCCTTCTCCACTTTGATAAATATTTCTTTTAGAAAAACTTAAAACTCTTTTCCATTTCATTCTTTTATCAATCCCTTTCTTATTTTTAATTGGTACTGCACCGTGGAATTGAACCACGCACCTCTATGTTATATATCTATTTCTTTTAATTTTTTATCAAATATATAATTATAATCAAAGTTAATGCCTTTAATTTGATTATTTTTAGTTGGTTCAGTCCTTAAATACCAAGTTCCTCCTGTAGGAGCTTCTTTTATAGGTAATAAATAAGCAGTTTCATTTTCTAAACAATATAAATAAAATATATCAGCATCTTTTTCTGTATAAAATTTATCTACATAATAATTTTTTGATTTAATGTGAAATTCCATTTTTCCATCTTTAATTTTTTCTGTTGTTTTAACTTGTATTCTTAATGATTTGTCATTTTTAATAGCAATTAAATCATAAGTACAATAATCTCCTAATGGAACAGATACATTCCATCCAGCTTTTACAAAATCATATTGTGCTTTTAATTCTCCTAATAATCCTAATCTTTTAGTGCTATCCATCTATTTTGTTCCTTTCTTGTTCCTAAAAATTATTATTTGGGAAGTGAAGGAACCTACACTTATCAGTTAGTTAATTACTCTAACCTATCCCATTTTGGTCGAGAACCCAAGAATCGAACTTGGAATTGCGCGTTATCAGCACGCTGTAATAACCATTTTACTAGTCCTCGAAATAAAAACGAGAGTCTTTATAGCGTTGGCTTGAAGCCAAAGTCAGGAATCGAACCTAATTTAACCAAAACATTTTGCTGTATGACTCTCTTTATATTTTATAGGAGGTGATTATTATGATTTGGACTATTGAAATAGCTTTAACATTATTACTAGAGCCGTCTCTACTATTTCTCACCAAATTAATTATTTGTATTAGCATCAAGCTAATAAAATTGTTGCATCTTTTTCAAAATAAATTCTTCATTTTATTTGATTTGCTGCAATGGCTCTAAATTTCATAATATAAAAACATAATTAAGTATATATGTTCTAGGCTTTACTTATTTTATATTTTTATATTATATACCTACTGTATAGAGTCTCGTATGGTCGAGACATTAATATTTGCTGTATAAGCCTTACTCTTTTCTATATTTATATTATATCAAAAATTTTTGTAAAAATCAATAATATTGTATATTTGACTCTGTAAATCTTTTAAGTAATTTAAGCATATTATTTCGTCTTTCTATATTATTTGACCTTATATAAATATATGGAATATCAAGTTGTAATTGTATTATATATCTAACTATGTCACATCCATCTGGTATGCTTTTTAAATCTAATCTTATGTCTATTATTTCAAATTTATACTTTTGTAAATATTTAATTGCATCTTTATAATTAGTTGCAATATGTACTGAATTCTGTTCATCATACCATCTCTTCGGCAGACTTTCATCATCAATATATAAAATATTCATAATAAACCTTTCCAGCGATATGAAAATGGAGGGACATACTGGAGTCGAACCAGTGATCACAGATTTGCAGTCTGACGCCTTAACCAACTTGGCTAATGTCCCATATATATTATGATAGAGAGACAAGAAAAACTCTATCCACTGAGAACACCTACTCTTCCTTTAAAGCGATGGGTCTGCTCATATGTAGTACACCTCAGTTTACTTCCCATTCTTTGTGATACTCATTGTCTTTTTATCGACTCAATAACATTGACTTCTGTTACCTTTCATACAACACTTTCTACTCTTGGTAGTTGCCTTCACCTCAACGACCTTTTAAATGGGCCTAAGTCGTCAACCCGATAGTCCCTTTTATAACTACTATCTGAGTTAGATATCAGGTACTCTGTGTCATTTAGAGATTTATAACCTTATAGATATCATTTGGTACTCCTACTAGGATTCTAACCTAGACCTACTGAGTTCGTAGCTCAGCGCTCTATACAATTAAGCTATAGAAGTATATATGGTACACCCGGTAGGGCTCAAACCTACGACTCCAGACTTAGAAGGTCTGTGTTCTATTCAACTGAACTACGGGTGTATATGGGGTGGACTCTGGAATTTGAATCCAGCCTTGGAGTGCCACAAACTCCCGTGCTAACCATTGACACTAAGCCCACACCTAAACCTATTAAAACAATAGGCAAAGGTCTAAACTTAATACCATAATGCTCTAAAATACTTTGCAAATAATTTTAATCCATATTTAATCTTCTTTTCTTTGTTTTTAGATTTTATTGATTTATAGTCGGTAATTTTATCTTCTTCAACCAATAATCTAAAAGCCGTAATCATATCATTTAAACATTTATCCCACTGTTCTTCTGTCATTCCACCTGGACATCCTATATTGCAGTGGTCTCTAAAATAACACAAATGGGAATAAATATACATAGCAAAAGTTCCATCTAAATTCCAAAATTCAGCTGAAACAAACCCATCTTCATCTGGCATAAATCTTTCATCTCCAGATTTAGCATCTTTAAATAGCCAGAAATTTTCATCTATTCCAATTTCTTTTAGATATTTATTAGGCGTCAACATATATTTATTCCTCCTTTATAATAAAACTATTGTATATAAATACTACTAACTATCATTTCATATTTATATAAAATCCTATGCTTTGTGTTCCATTTTAAACATAAGTTAATCAATAGCAAACACGCATTGTAAGATAGTATTAGGTTAACCGCGTGTAATATTATTTATACTTTTACTAAAAATATTTATTACATTTTCACAAGAGTAACCAAAATCTAGTATTGATTTGTGCAAATTATTAAATGCTGTATTCATTTCATATATCTGTTGATTTCTTCTCTTTTTCTCATCATTATTTCTATCACTCATAATAATACTATAAGCTCTTCTTCTTAATACATTCTTCTTTTCAAATAACCTCTTTTTAAACATATTACCACTTTCCTTTCTATAAATATATTATATAATAATTTTATTTAAAAATCAATAGTAAAGGGGATGCGGCAGCGCTGATTAAAAATATCGTTGTCTCGATTGGCGCGGAGTGAAAGATTCGAACTTTCGAGCCCATTTCTGGACTGACGCGTTAGCAGTGCGCTCCCTTCGACCACTCGGGCAACTCCGCATATAAAAATAATCCCCGATATAAACCTTTACTTTTCGTGGGGAAAGTTTTTCTAATGACCACGCTTGACCAAATTAGAAATTCAGTGTTGGTACAAAGGGCAATTGTCTTTGCCAAAAATTTCTACTCGCACTTGCCGCAGGATATTATGTCGCTTCTATATTAAGACTTAAAAAACAAAAACAAATCGTATGATTAGTAAATTACTCTATTTCTAATGTTCTTTCTTTTGATTTTGGTTCTACTTTATAAGGAATATCTATATAAAGTAATCCATTCTTCATTGAACATTTTGCATTTGCAATGTCCATTTTACTTTTATCAATACTAAATCTAGAATTGATAGAATATTCTTTTCCTGTTACCTCATCTTTTGTTTTTCCTTCAATAACAATAAATGAAGTATGATTTTCTGTTTTAGTAGAAATTTTTAAATCTTCCTTATTAATTCCTAAAACATTATGAGTAAGAACAATCCTACCCTCTTTATTATAAACTGAATATGGATTCATATCTTTCTCAATTCTATTAAATCTATAAAAATCTCTGTCCCAATCAAATGGGTTAAATAAATCTAAACCACTATTAACTATTAAACTCATACTAAAATTCACTCCTTTAAAAAATAAAAATTAGTCTTAATATAGAGGTTTATGGCTCGGGATTAGTGATTCGAACACCAACTCCAGGAATCAAAATCCTGTATCCTACCGATTAGATGAATCCCGAATGTACAGCCAACACTTATTTGGTAGTTGACACACCATTGCCTAGTTCGCCTTTGACTAGACCATAAACTCGTTATCTTACTTGATACAGTCGTTGAGCTGCCTAATTGCAGACGAGCTATGTTTTTTCAACGACAAGGCTTTCCTCTCTATTTTACTATCTTCTTATGTTTTCCGAGACATTCCACAAGACTACCGGGATAGCTTGATCCTTGATTTATCCTGCTTCAGCAAGGAAAGAAGCATTTCTGCTGCAGGCCCTTAGTTGGTGGAGATACAGAGATTCGAACTCTGGTCCCAAACTTGCAAGGCTTGTGCACTAGCCAACTATGCTATATCCCCATATAAAACAAGACACTTATAAAACTCGCGCTCTACCACCTGAGCTACCATTCAAGGGTTGAATAGGTTGGAATCGAACCAACGACAACGGGATTATCAATCCAGATATCTATTTGCTGTATGTGTCTTATAATTGGCGACGCTAGGGAGTGCTGACCTCCCGACCTCCACAGTGACAGTGTGGCGTTCTACCGCTGAACTATAGCGCCATTATTTTGATAGTTTTAGTAAAAACATCATCACCACGTGAAGGTAACTATCTTGATGACGCGCAACGACTAGGATTCGAACCTAGGGAGCCTTTCGGCTCAACGATTTTCAAGACCGCCGCTTTAAACCACTCAGCCATCGTTGCATATGCAATTAGTTTTCTTATAAAGGATAAACTAATAAAAATCCTCAAAGGTTAGCCTATCGACCTTTGTTAATATAAAGTTGTAAGACTTTATATTAATTTTCTTACTAGGCTTTACTTGGTGACGCTACCCCGAATCGAACGGGGCACTCCAGGATGAAAACCTGGTGACTTAACCGACTGTCCCTAGCGCCATATATAAGTGGGATGGATAGGTCTTTCACCTATATCAATATTAAATATACCGGCTTGTTTTATTTTAAACTACCATCCCATATATTATTAAACTAATTCTTTATAAATAGGAATTCCTCTTTTAGAAATATCTTTTCCTAATATCATAAATTTGTTAGTTTCTTCTTCATTATATCTATTTAATAAGGCATTCTTAATATCCTCTTCATTTCCTTTTAATAAATAGCAATATCCAACTAAAAAACTTTCAGAATGATTTAATACAATATCATTTCCTTTCCAAGTTTTTAATAAATCTATACAATAATTCCATAATATATCTTTTTCATTTATAGTCATTTCTGCAACTTTATCTAAGGAAACTACTTGCATATCTTCTTTTGTTTTTAAAACTTTAATTTCTACATTTTTATATCCATTATTCCAATTATCTGGTAAATACTCTTTATAATTTTTATTAAATGTATAAATTAAAAACTTTAAATCTTCTCTAAAATTCATAATATTCCAAAGCATATATCTATCTTCATCATTAGATATTCTATTATCAAAAAAATCTATATTTTTTCCAACTAGAATAGTTTGTTTAGTTTTAAACTTCATTAATCCATTTGAACCTATTTCTATTGGAATATCAAAATTATTAGATTGAACGATTTTATCATCTTGTAATTTCAAGGGTTCCCATATATAATATGATAATTCTTTATCATTATTTTTATCAATATCTACATATCTATATATACATGGATTTTGACCTACTTTTTTTAATATTCCTTCTTTAGCCAATGATGTTAAAGTAGCTGGATAAATTTTTTCGCATGAAACTTGAGATAAATCCTTAGCTGTAAAATCAAAATAAATTTTATATTTTTTAATTAAATTTATTACATTTCTTCCTTTTTCTGTCATTATATAATCATCTCCTATAATATAATTATATAATATTTTTTAAGAAAAATCAATAAATATAAAACAGACGGCTTTTACTGCTATAGTTCAGTACTTATTCAAGGGTTTACTATATACGGATATACCGAAACCGCTCAACCATATCTATATAAAATAGGAATAAGATTCTATGGAGCTAGATCAGAGATTCGAACTCTGGACCCCCGCTTTACAAGAGCGGTGCTCTGGCCAGCTGAGCTAATCTAGCATATAAAGTTAAGTATATAGTAGCAGCCTTTACCTTCACTGTATAAATGTTCATCCGAACTGCTAGTTACACCATCTGCTACTATTAACAGGGTCTACTATCAACTTAACTTCTCAAGGGTTTGATTTAGTTTTCCTTCTAATCTTATATCCTCTAAATGTCGTATAAGATGACTTAAACTATTTATAGGACTTCATTGGTATAGTTAAAACCCTAACTGGTATGCCCTAAACCCATGGCTGACACGGAGAGACTCGAACTCCCGATCTTTTGATTAACAGTCAACTGCTGTACCAACTCAGCTACGTGTCAATATATACACCAGACTTTTTTTATTACCCTCTGGCCAGGTATATAGTTAAGTTATTTTTAGTTGTTTTCTTATCATATTATATTAAAATTTTTTATAAAAATCAAAACAACACTACCCAAAATTTTTATAAAACTTTAAGACGCTGGATTTTTCGCTACTTAAAAAATCTAAAAATTCACAAAGTTTTTTAGTTTAACTTTCTAACTATGATTAGGCGTCTCTCTAACCTTATTAAAGATATATATCTTTTCTATATTTATATTATATTATATTTTTTATAAAAAATCAATTAATCATTTATGATACTAAGTTTAGCATATTTTTCTTTAGGAAAATCAATATCATAATCAATAGCGTCAAATAATTCTGGCATATCTTCTTTAAATTTCAATAGTAACGGAATAAGTAATTGTCTAATTGCGGGATGCGCTGCTTTACTACATCTTAATTCTAGAATATGTCTCCACTCTCTAATATTAGCTGTCATTGTAACTTCAGCCGCCGTTGAATGAGGTAATATCATTCTCATTTGATCTGGTGTAGCGCCATTATCTGTCATATGCAAATAATTCATCTCTATTCTTTCCATAGTATTTTTCCAAAAAGCATACAAATTACTATCTTCATCTATATTGCAAGGTTTTATTACTTTTAATTCTCTATCAAATTTATCTTTACCATAATTACAATATCTTGTACTTTCTATTGAAAAACTACCAAATCTATGTCTTGTTAAGTCTTTATAAACTCCTATATCACATCTCATTCTAATTGTAATTTTTTCGTGTTCTAATATACTTTCATGACCTCTGTTTATACAATTTTTTAATAATTTTTTATAGCTATCTTCAGTGATCAGCCCTTCAGAACGATAACATGTTCTACAAGCTCGCTCTATATTTTTCATTATCCTAATTCCATCATATTTTTCAACTTGAATCTCTGGTTCTACCAATAACATTAATTAACCTCCTTATACAAAGGAAATTTATTACATATTTGTTGTACTGTTTCTCTTAATTTTTCTTTCATTTCTTCAAAAGTATCAGAATGACAACATTCATCTATAATTGAAGCTATAATTCTCATTTCTTCAGATCCAAGCCCCCTTGAAGTAATTGCCGCAGTTCCTAATCTAATTCCGCTAGTAGTAGCTTTATTTTCCGTATCAAAAGGAACGGCATTTTTATTAACTATTATACCAACTTCCTCTAATCTAGCTTCTAATTCTTTTCCTGTTATTCCTTTGTTTCTTAAATCTAAAAGAATTAAATGATTATCTGTTCCGCCTGTTAATACATTAAAATTATAGTTAATTAAACTGTTAGCCAAAGCTTTACAATTATTAACAACTTTTTGCATATATTCTTTAAATTCTGGTTTTAACGCTTCTCCAAAACAAACTGCCTTTGCAGCAATTATATTTTCAAGTGGTCCACCTTGAATTCCTGGAAATACAGCCTTATTAATTTTCTTTATCATTTCTTCACTATTTGTTAATATAATTCCACCTCTAGGACCTCTTAAAGTCTTATGCGTAGTTGAAGTTACTACATCTGCATATGGTATTGGTGATTGATGTAATCCTGTTGCTACTAGTCCAGCAATATGAGCCATATCTACCATAAAATAAGTTTTTACTTTATCCGTATCTTTTTTAGCTATTTCAGTAAAAGATATTTTATTTCCAGACTCATCTTCATAACAATCAGCACCACTATTTACATAATAATTATAAATTCCATTATATGTTTCATTATTTACTTTATCAATAATTTCTCTAATCTTTTTAAAATTTATTTCTCTTGGATAAGCAGAAGCTCCAGCTATAAATAATCTAGGCTTATATAAACTGATCCACTCTTCAAGTTCATTATAGTCTATTTCATATGTTTCCGAATTTACTTCATATTGTATTGATTTATAATTCTTTCCTGAAAATGTTGGTTTAGCCCCATGGGTTAAATGTCCACCAGAATTTAATGACATTCCCATAATAGTATCTCCAGGTTCTAAAATGGCAAATTGAACGGCCATATTTGCTTGAGCTCCAGAATGAGGTTGAACATTAGCATAATTACAATTAAATAACTTACAACATCTATCAATAGCTAACTGCTCTGTTTTGTCTATAACTTCACATCCTCCATAGTATCTTTTACTTGGATATCCTTCAGCATATTTTAAACTATGATAACTTGCCTGCGCCAACAGAACAGATTCACTTTGTCTATTTTCACTTGCAATTAATTCTAATTCATTCTGTTGTCTATTATATTCTTCAATAATTAAATCATATACTTCTTTATCTGTTTGTTCAATTCTTGAAAAATCAATCATATTTTTTATACTCCTTCGTTTTTAATTTTTTATCTATTTCTCTCATTGCCAATAGGACATAAGAAACACAATTCTTACATCCTTCTATTTCCCCTCTATTTTCACACAATAATTTTGAACATATTCTACAACTATTAGTCACTATTCCATCACCCTCCAATTTTCATTAAATTTAATTAAATTAGAATATGGAATACAAATAATATCTTTATTATCATCTATAATATAAACGCATATACAATTTTTATAATGTTCAAACTGTAATATATTATAGATATTATTTGTTGTTAATGTATCTATAATTAAAGTCTTTTTTCCAATAAATTTAAACTTATTCATTTATTATCCCTTTCTATCATAGTGGTGCGGCAGGAAGGATTCGAACCTTCGACCCATTCATTAAAAGTGAATTGCGCTACCACTGCGCCACTGCCGCATAAACGAGACACAATATCGCACTTTTATTCCCCAAATAAACGCATAATTATTTGCTGTATGTGTCTCTCATAGAAATAAATTAAGTATTTACAAAGTCATATTTTGTTACTTCAAATCTACTTTTCATAAAATTAAGTTCTTCAACATTTCTTACTTTTCCTAAGTGTGTTGTGTTATTGTCATCTAGGTATGTTATTTCATAATAAGATTTTAATTCATTTTCATCTTCTTCCATATCAAACCCTCCAACTATTCTTAATTTTATTCTATATATATTTTATCAAAAATTTTAATAAAAATCAAAAATTTTTATTTGCAACTTCTTGTATTTCATCGAATTCTTCTTGGCTAATACCTCCACAAAGATACTTTTCATATAAATTATATAAACATATCTTTAAATATGTATCATTCATTTTCTTCGGATATATATCTTCCGTTTTCATCTTTTTATATTCTGGATTTAGAGAAATTATTTTATCTTCAACAGATTGCATAGTTCTATATCCTCTTTTTGTCATTTCTTCTCTAATCAATAATGAATAATTAATTAAATGGTCTACTGGATATTCAATAACAAAATTTACTAAAATATGATTTGGTGTCCCATTATCTTTTATAGCTTTTGCAATAGCACTACATTCTCTCCATTGCGCAACTAATTGCGCTTTTGGTAAAGCTGAAATTAATTTTATATGCCATAATCTCATATATTTTCCTCCTATCTTATTTCTTTATATCCATAATGTGTTAATAATTGAATTATATTAAATTTTCCAACAGGATTAGAACTGTGTACAAAAAATCCCTCTTTAATTTTTATGTTATTTTCAACTATATATTTTGCAATATCATATCCTGTTTTTCCAATTCCAATATCATGATCAAAGCTAATTATATCAAATTCTTGTTGGGTTAAAGCATTTATTGCTTCATTATAATTTCTAGCTATATAAAGTTGATAATCTTGTTTCTTTTCTGGAATTCTAATATCATCTATATATAAATAATTTTTCATTCTTAATCACTTCCTTTAATATATTATATAAAAAATTATAAAAAAAATAAAGAGAAGTTAATAATACTTCTCTTTTTATTTGCTACCAATTAGTATATATATCTATAGTCCCACTCGCGCATCCGGTATCATATACTTTGCCTGTTCCTAAAGATGTCTCTACAATTGTCCCTTTCGGATAATCACTGCTAGCAACACAAATGTAATTATCTTCATCTCTAATTGTCCCATCTGCGGCAACATGTCTACCTGGAATATTAAGTCCACCTCCAGGAAGTACTTTTTGAGAATACCATGTTTCTTTATGTCCGTTAAAGTAATTAACTCCCTTACTTTTTGTTAATATATTTGAACTAGATTTTTGTTCTACATTTCGTAAGTTAGTGTTTCCACCTCTAGATGTAACTTTTGGTTTAGGTATCTCAGTCTTACTAGTTGAAATATAGTCTGAATAGATATAATAAATATTTTCTTCATCTATAACTTTTGTCCATTCATCCTCTGTTTGATAAACTTTTATTTCAGTATTTATTGGTAAAACTTTAACAATTTCATCTTCTAAACTTGGACCTTTTCTTAAATTTACTCCTGTTGTTGTATACATTGATACAATTTTAGATATATCAATTTCATTTTCTTCTTCCATTGTAACGTTATCTTCTATTACATTATTAATATTAGTATCTTGTTGTACTACTTCAATATTATTTTCTTGAAGATAATTAGTATTAGTATTAAGAGTATTTGGAATATAACTACATCCTCCCGCTATTGATATTACAATAGCTACTATAAGGATTAAAATTATCCATCTTATTTTCATACTTTCTCTCACTTTCTTAAAAATTTGAAGATATTACTATATATAATAAAATTTCATTAAAATAAAATAATCATATTTGAAATTTATAATCCTAATGACGACATTAGTGATGCTAAATTAGCTTTTTCTTCATCTGAAATCTTTACAATTTTTTTATCTTCATCTAGTACATTTGAACTTTCTATTTTATTTATACTCTCTATGGTTGGAACTGCATTTTCTGATCCCTCTTCAACGTTTGTTTTTGCGGCAGTCAAAACGCATTTAATTTGAATTAATTCCCCGTCTTCTTCTATTGGAATACGAATCTCTTTATCATATAAAAAAGCACCTTCAAACATACTAACTATTTTATCACTTATTATTTTTTTACTCTTCTGTCCTCTCGCCATTACTATTTTCACTCCTTTTCTTATCTTTTCTATCTATTTTTACAATTAAATTTGCATCTTTTAAACTTTGAGATAGTTCTATTATTCTATCACAAACTTTGCATTTTCCACCTTTAAAACATTCTTTTCCACATCTAGATCTCTTATCTGCAAATCTAGGAATAATATATCTGCTATCTAAATCACTATTCATACCAATGATTATCTCTTTTAAATTTCCAAACCATTTCTTATTATTTTTATAAATATTATAATAAATTTCTGTTTTTTTACTATTTCCATAAAATTCGTAAACATCTACATACTTTTCATATATATCTATATCTTCTGGTCTAATAAAAAATTTATAGATATCTTGAGTATCATTCCAACTTGATTGAGCTACATTTGGAAATACTCTAATTTTAATATTATTATTATGAGCTATTTTAGAAATTTTATCTAATTCAAATCCCATATTCTCAACTATATATATATCACTTGCTCCAAGAGCAATTAAACCTTTAAAAGTATCCCAGTTATTTACATAAGTATGAAAAAAATATTTTATATTAGAGTTTTTTAATAGATTTATAAAATCTTGTTCAAAATTATTTACTAATAAATCAAATTTTAACTCTGGATTTTCTTTATGAATAATAGAAATTTTTTTTAATGCCTCTAAATTTTCTTCATAAGAATCTCTCAATTCAATGATTACTCTTTGGCTTTGATGTTTTGGTATGAAATCTGTGAATAAATTCAATATTTTATTTTTATCAAAGTAAATTATAATTTCATCTATTTCACCTATGATATGAGAAGTATTATTATATAATGTGCAATATTTCATTTTTTCCTCCCTATTTAAAAAATGAGAGAGTCTTAATTACCTCTCTCATTTTATTATATTTTTATTATGAGCGGCGATAAACCATAACCTTTTTTCCATCTTCTGTTTTAGCTTCTTCTTTTACTGCTAATCCATCTTTAACTAATTGAGTTAATCTTGCAGTAACTTTAGCTTTAGTTACATCTTCACTATCTATTTGTTCAGTTATATCTGCTATCGTTTGATATTCATCTGTTAAAGTAGCTTCAACTAATGCTCTTAATTCATCGCCTTCTGCTCTTTTTTCAGCAGCTCTTTCTTTTGCTTTTGCTGCTTTATTATCAAGTAGTGTAATTTGTTTTTCAATAAATTCTACTAACTCATCTTTATTTTCAGAATTTGAATTTTCTACAACCTCTTTTAACATTACATAATACTCTTTTTTAGTTACTTTCTTTACACTTTCCATATTCTTATCTCCTTTTCTATTTTATTTATAATATAATTATACTAAAAAATTTTTTAAAAATCAATTACCATATCTGGTCTCCATGTTGCATTTTCATAATACTAGCTTTATATCTTAATGTAGTTTTGTCTTCAATAGTAAGACTATCTATATTAATATCTAATTCTGCGGTTGCCGCATTTATAGCAGCATCTATATCTTCAATGTTTTTAATATATTTATTTAAAATTCCCAATATTTTAAACATATTTTCTGTACTTTGAGCTTGCATATAAAAAATAGACTGATTTAAAGTTTCATTATTAAAATTTGTAATATTTATATAATTATTCATATTTAATCCCCTCTTTCTTTATAATTTTATCCATTTTCTTTCTACGTAAATCAATTCTATTTGCTTTAGCATCTTTCTTTTTTTCATATAATCCACAATGTTGACATATTCCATAAAAATTTGCTTTCTTATTTTTTTCACATTTTCCATTACATATATAAAATTTACATTGGATTTCTCTATCTTTCACACCTCTACACCTCTTTCTATTATAAATCTAACATAATATAACATTTTATCAATTTCTTTCCTATTTTTATTATATTTTTATTTATTATAACATTTATTTTTTAAAAAATAAAATGATAAATATTATTTCAATTTTATTATACATCTATTTATTACTGTTGTATTATCTCCTTTATAGTTTTGATGTCTAACTATTGTCCCAGTTATTAAGACTTGTGTGTCTATATTCAATTCTATTTTTTTAGTTGTAAACCAAATAATTTTATTTTTTTCTGTCTTGAATGTATGAATATATGTAAATTGACCAAATCTACTAATAAAACTATTTGAATGTTCATATCTGGCTGAAACATTATATATTCTTTGTCCTATGTATCCTAAAAATTCATACTCTTTTTTAGATGAGACATTTAATAATCTTGAAAGTAAATCTTTTGCATTTTCAAATAGTAAAGGTTTCTCTAATGTATTATTCCATTCATATATGTCATTAAAATTTATTTTAATAATTATACAATCATCAGGAATATCAATATTCTTATCAGTATGCCATTTTAGTAATGGAGAATATTTACACCCTTGCTCTTTAAAATATTCTTTATTATTAAATGTATTTCCAATAATACAATATGTATTTTCATCGTTATCAAACCCATTTTCTTCTAACCATTGACTTTTATCCATTTATATCACCTACTTTTTATACTTCTATTTTATAATATTTTATTATTTTTTTCAATGTGATATAAAATATCCACATTATTTATGTCTGAATCAAAACTTAAAAAATTTTATTGACTTTTATCTTAAATTTTGATATAATTATTTAAATAAGGAGGAATGATTTATGAGCAATAAATTTTATGCTTGTAGTGATTTACATCGGTAATTATTATTTATATGAAAAAATTATTAGCTTATTAGATGAAACTGATAAATTAATATATCTTGGAGATGCTTGCGATAGAGGACCAGATGGAATTCATATTATGCAATCTTTACTACATAATAATAAAGTAATATATCTATTGGGAAATCACGAAAGAATGTTTTTAAATGCAATATGTAATCTTAATAGTATGGAAGAATCAGAATATAATAGTTTATATTTATATTTTTCAAATGGGGGGCATAATACATATTATAAATATCTCGAATTAGAACCTGAACAACAAGAAAGATTAAAAATTGGACTTCATTCATTACCCTTATATGTAGAGTATATAAATAAAAATGACAAACATATAATCTTATCTCATTCTGGCTTTGACATAGATAGTTTGTATGATATTATTAAAGGAAGGAAAGAACAAGATTTTTTTAAATATTATTCTACAATAAAAGTATATTCAATTGATGAAGATAATTTTATTTGGAATAGAGAGCACTTAAATATAGAACATTGGAGTAATAATAGTAAATATACAAATACATATATGGTTCATGGACATACACCAACAATAGCCTTATATACATTAAATTCTAAATTTGAAAAATTAAAAGAACCAAAAATTGTAAAATATTGTGATTATCATAAAATAGACATCGATCTTGGAACTTATGATACTAATATGACAGTATTATTAGATTTAGATACATTTGAACCAATATATATAAAATAATATTAGTTTAAAGGAGTAATTAAATTGAATGTAATAACGGATGAACAAATAGAAGTAATATTAAACGAACAAATGAATTATTTAAAAAGTACATATGATGAAAAACAATGTTTAGGTTTATTTACTTATGGAAAAGTAAATTATGGATTTGCAGAAAAATTAGATGATATTAAGACTGTATTATGCTATATTCCTTCTTTTGAAGAGCTATGTACTACAATTTATCCTTTAAAAATAAAATATATAACAGATGATAAAAATAGAAAAATAAGAATATGCGATATTAGATTATTATATGAATTAGCTATTTCTCAAGAAGATACAATTATAGAAGCTATTTTTTCTAAATATCATATAATAAATCCAAGATATAAAAAGACTTTTGATAAATACATATTTACTAACATTGAAGATATATTTAATAATAGTAAAAAATTTATATTAGAAAATTCAATACATAAAGGATTATCTATATTAAATCAATATCAAGAGGACGGTAATCCAGAAAAATTATTTGAAGCCTGTCGATTAAGAATTGCTTGTGAATTATACATAAGTGGAGAATCTTGTGAAGATTGTATAAATTTAAAAAAGGATTATCATATAAATTACTTATGGCAAGTTTTAAAAGAAGATTTACATCCTAATACAGAAGAGGTAAAAGATAATTTATACAAACTTCTTGAAGAATCTGCTAAATTTTCAGAAGAGAGCGACTATAAAGAGTCTATAAAAGTTCCTATTATGGAATTAATAAAAATTGCACTAATAGATATGATGCAAACGAATCAAAATTTTTTATCGACACTAACTAAAACTGAAGATCAAGCTTTCAATATAATATTAAATAATTTAAATGCTGGTTACGAAGGTAATATATCAATTTCTCAATTAATTGAGCATACCAATATATCAAGACCAGTATTTAAAAATGTTTTACAAAAGATGAAAGACAATCTTGTTGCAGAAATAGACAACCAAGGTGTAAAAGGAACATATGTAAAAATTATAGATGGGAATATATTAAGTAGATAATTTTATTTTTAAGAAAATTTTATATATAATAAAAAAGAAAGGGAGGTTAAATTAATGTTAAATCAAAATAATGAAAGAGAACTCTGTTATATAGTATCAATAGATGCAATAGAGCCAATAGTAGGTTCTGATAATTGTGAGGCGGCAGTTGTTGGTGGATGGAAAATTATGACGCGAAAAAATACTTTTAAAGTTGGTGATTTAGCAGTTTATTTTGAGATAGATTCAAAAGTTCCAGAAAAAGAACCTTTTATGTTCTTACAATCTAAACATTTTAAAATAAAAACTCAAAAATACACTTTTGGAGGAAAAGGAAATTTCATCTCTCAAGGATTACTTATGCCATTAACTGATTTTCCAGATTTATTTGAATATGATGTTGTTAGTGGTATGGGATGGTTATATACTTATAAAGCTAAATCTCATATAAAAGAATCTAAAGATACTCTTGTAAATATTCATGATGGATTAACTAAACTTTTAGGAGTTAAATATTCAGTTGTAGAAGATAATAAAAGAAAATCTAATTCAAATAAATATACTAAAATGGTATCAAGACACCAAAAATTATTTAGAAAAAATAAATTAGTTAAATGGCTATATCAAAGAAAATGGGGAAAAGAATTATTGTTCTTTTTCTTAGGTAAAAAAAGTGATAAAAGAACATGGCCAGACTGGGTTAGAAAAACTGATGAAGAACGCGTTCAAAACTTACCACAATTATTCCCAGGAGACAATACTGAATGGATAGTTACTGAAAAAATAGATGGTTCATCAACTACATTTACAATGAGCGGACGCGGCCGCCACGAACAATATTATGTATGCTCAAGAAATGTATGTTTTGATAAACCAGAAAAAAATGAAAAGTTATTTTATGATACTAATATATATGAAGAAATGGCAGAAAAATATGATATACAAAATAAATTAAGACAAATATTAGAAGAACATAAAGATTGGGATTTTATAACAATACAAGGAGAAACTTTTGGACCCTCAGTTCAAAAAAGAAATTATAATTTACAAGAAAGAGAATTTAATGCTTTTAATTTAGTATATGGAACAAAAGAAAATTCTTATATAAGAATGAACTCTATTGATATGAAAATACTACTAGATAAATATCAAATTCCTTCAGTCCCAATTTTAGATAAACATTATAAATTACCTCAAACAATAGAAGAAATGATAAACTATGCTGATGGTCCTTCAACTATTGACGGTGAATTAAGAGAAGGGGTAGTATTAAGAACATATGATGGAATAAATAGTTTTAAAGCTGTGTCAAATCAATTTTTAATTAAATTTAAAGAATAAAGAAGGTAGAGTTAGACTCTTACCTTCTATTTTATTTTTATAAATTTTTATGATATAATAACTATATAAAAATTTTTAATAAGAAAGGATTTGATATGATTATGCCAAAAAATCAAAAGATGACAACTAGTGAATTCTATTGTACTAAATGCGGAGAACGAGGAATTCCAATAGCAAGAAGAATAGGGAAACAAAGAGAAGCTGGTCACTTAAAAAAATTATATTGTTTAAATTGTAAAGAAATTTGGAATTTTGCAGAAGTTAGACCATTTGGGGAATATAATTATGAAGATTTCTTAGTAGAATTTAGATATGGTAATTTTGATAAAGATGGAAATAGAAAGATACCATACAAACAATTTCTTGCAGAGTTAAGAAAAAAAGGAGGAGTTATAAATGAGTAAATTATTTTTAATGATGGGGGCTCCAGGTTCTGGAAAATCATATTGGGCTACTCATCATATAAATAATATTAAAGATAAATATATTTCAAGAGATGAAATAAGATTTGCTTTTTTAAAAGATGGAGATGAATATTTCGCAAAAGAAACAGAAGTTTTTAATGAATTTATAAATCAAATCAATCATTATTTAACAATATATGATAGAGTATTTGCGGACGCTACGCACCTTAATTTTTCATCTAGAAATAAAACTATTAGTAGAATTAATGTTCCAGTAGATGAAATTAATGTGATATTTTTAGATACGCCTTTAGATATTTGTCTTCAACGCAATTCTAAAAGAACTGAAAGAAAATTTGTTCCAGAGAAAGTCATCAGAGATATGTATAATAGAATAAGGATGCCAGAAAAAGAAGAAGGAATAAGCAAAGTTTACATTATAAAAGATAATCAACCTATAAATATAATTGAATTGCGATAGGAGGGTATTATGAATAGAGAAGATTATATACAGAATGGATTAAATTTACATTTATATGAATTTAATAAATATTATCCTAATTTAGAATATTTTGTATTAGTTTTGCAAGGCTCTCAAAATTATGGATTAGATTTATATACTGATGAATATAAATCTGATATTGATACAAAAGTTTTAGTAATTCCATCTCTTGAAGATGTAGTTATGAATAAAAAACCTATTAGTACAACTCACGTTTTATCAAATAATGAGCATACAGATATAAAAGATATAAGATTATATTTTGATAATTTTAAAAAACAAAATATAAATTTTGTAGAAATTCTTTTTAGTAATTATTATATAATAAATCCTAAATATCAAGATTTATGGGATGAGCTCATAAAGAATAGGGAAAATATTGCTCATTATAATTATAATCAAACTTTAAGATGTATTGCGGGAATGTCTATGGAAAAGAAAAAAGCTTTATGTCATCCATATCCTACAATAAAAGAAAAAATAGATAAGTATGGATATGATGGAAAACAATTACATCATATAATAAGAATGAATGATTTTATTTATGCTTATACACATAATAAACTATATAAAGAATGTTTAACTTATTTACCACATAAAGAATTAATGATGGAAGCTAAATTAAATAAATTTTCATTAGAAGAAGCGTTAGAATTGGCTGAATTTTTTGATAATCAAACAAAAGAAATGAAAGATTTTTATTTAAAAGAATCAGAAGAAATAAATCAAGATGCGTTAAATACTTTAAACAAAGTTCAATATGAAGTTATAAAAAGAAAAATAAAAACCGATATAATTCAAGAGGAGATAGGTAAGAATGAGAAGTAAAAAATTAGGAGCATTAAAAGACTGTCCATTTTGCGGCGGCCGCGCATATATAAATGAGGTATTTGACAATTACTATGTAGAATGTAATCATAAAGAGGATTGTATTTCTAAATGTAATACTTGGTTTAGTTCTGACTTATCTCTTGAAAAACAAATTAAGAAATGGAATAAGCGAATAAAGGAGTGATAAGAATGGATAAAATATGGTTTACTTCAGATTTACATTTTTGTCATAATAAGCCTTTTGTTTATGAACCAAGAGGCTTTTCCTCTATTGAAGAAATGAATGAAACTGTTGTTAATAATTTTAATTCTTTAGTAGAGGAAAATGATGATGTGTATATTCTTGGGGATTTAATACTTATGGATAATCAAAAAGGAATGGAATATGTTAATAAATTAAATGGAAATTTACATATTATCTTAGGAAATCATGATGGAAATTCAAGAATTGAATTATATAAGCAATGCAAAAAAATTAAAGATATTCAATATTCTTATTTAATTAAATATAAAAAATATCAATTTTATTTATCTCATTATCCTGTTTGTTTAGGAAACTATGATATGCAGATGTCTAGAATGTGGTGTCTACATGGTCATACTCATTTTAAAGAAAAATTTGGAGAGGTAGATAAAAATTATAATGTTGCTTTAGATGCACACAACTGTTTTCCTATTGAAATAGAGGATATTTTATTAGATATCCAACAAAAATGGAATGAAATATATAAAAATCAAGTGAAACTTGACAAAGATAAAAATTTTTAATATAATTAAAGAAAAGGAGTTTTTATAATGAAAATAAAACTGTTAAATTCTAACTATGATGAAAAAACAGGCATTTCTAATGTTACTATTTTGACTGATTATGGTAATTTTTCTGGAACATCTAAACTTCATGAGGAAGATAGAGAAATATCATCTAGTTTTGCTGGATGTCAATATGCGGAAATGAAAGCTATAATAAAATATATGAAATATAGAATTAAGTTAATAAATGAAAGAATAGAAAGTTTAGAAAATTGTAAGAAAGTATTAATAAATAAAAAAGATTATAATCATAATTCTAGCGAAAATAGAACTATTAGAAAACAGATTTACTTATTGAAAAAACAAAAACAAGATTTTAAAGATAGAATAACATCATTACATAATAGAATGTTACAAAATATGGAACAAAGAGAAAAGGTAATAACCAAAATTAAAAATAAAGGAGAGAATTAACAATGAATTGGTTAGATATTTTAAATCAATGCTTAGATATACTTCTACCTGCAGTTGCTTCTGTTATAGCTGTTATATTAGGAGTTTTAGCTACAAAAATAAAAACAACTTATAATGATAAAGTTCAAGACGAAACAGTTAGAACAATAGTAAAAAGTGTTGTAGAATGGGCTCAACAAGTTTATCAAGATTGCGAAGGACCAGAAAAATTACAAAAAGCATTAGAAAAAGCTAGTGCAATATTAAATGAAAAAGGTATTACAATATCTGATGAAGAGTTAAATATGTTAATAGAATCAGCTGTTTATGGACTTAAACAAGGAATAACATCAACAGAAACTCTTTTAGTAGAAGGAACAACTGAAGAAACAAAAGAACAAGAAGCTGAATAAAGCTTCTTGATTTTTTTATTTAAGGAGAGGATAAATATGGTAGAAATATATACAGATGGAAGCTCTAGAGGGAATCCAGGAACGGGAGGGTATGGCGTAGTAGTATTGATAGATGATGTTATTGATTATATCTTTTCTGAACAAGAACAATATACTACAAATAATCAAATGGAATTAAAAGCAATTATTCATGCGCTAGAACTTATAAAGACTAAATATAAAGAAGATGAATGTATTATATATTCTGACTCTGCTTATTGTGTAAATATGTGTAATGATTGGATAAATAAGTGGGCTCAGAATGGATGGAAGACAAGTAAAAATGAAGAAATAAAAAATATAGACCTAATAAAAAAATTATATGAATTATTAAAAGTTGATTTTCCTAATTTTGTTATAAAAAAATGTATTGGTCATTCTGGAAATATAGGGAATGAACTTGCGGATGCGGCAGCTTCATTAAATTCAATAAAATTTGCTAAAATAAAAAAAGAAAATGATATAATCTTCAAAGAAGAGTTTTTTATTTGATTTTAATTTAAAAATTTGATATAATAGAATAAAGAAAAATGAAGGGAGATTTCTTAATGAGTAAAAATAATTTATATACAGAAAATAGCATAGAAAGTTTATCTCCATTAGAATTTACGAGACTTCGTCCTGGAGTATATGCAGGAGATACAACATATTCAACTCAATTATTAGTTGAAATTATTTCAAATGCTGTTGATGAATTTCGTTTAAATCATGGAAATAAAATAAATGTAAAAATAAATGATGATAAAAATATAATATTAGTAAGAGATTATGGTCAAGGATTTATTCCAAATTCATTTAGAGAAGATGGAAAAACTATTCTTGAAGCAGCATTTAGTGTATTAAATACATCTGGTAAATATAGAGAAGACGGAACATATGAAGGAACTTCTTTAGGTTCTTTTGGAATTGGTAGATAATACTGCCTGTTATACCTTTTCCAGTTTATCACTGGGGTTGCGAGAATTCGCAGCTAACGGGGAAGCCTAAAAATTTTAACAAAATTCATGGTAATCCCGTGGCAAGATTAAATAATCATATAGAGATATTTTTCATATTAAATAACAATTTAAGATAGAAAGGTTGGAATTTAATATGATACATTTAAAAATGGAAAATTGTTCGGTCAATCAAATATATTCTGGTATATATAAAATAACTTTTCCAAATCAAAAAGTTTATATTGGAAGAAGTAATAATATTTATAGAAGAATGTTAGAACATAATAATGATTTTAGAAATAAACTTCCAATAGAATATGCTATTATGAAATATGGAAAAATTACAGAATTTGATATTATAGAATTAATTAATGATATAGATGAAATGAAACAAAGAGAAATTTATTGGATAAAGTATTATGATAGTACAAATAAAGAAAAAGGTTATAATATAAGTTTAGGTGGAGATGGTGGAGAACCAGGAAGTAGAAACTCACAAGCTAGGTTTACAGAAGAACAGATTCAAATATTATATAAAGAATTAAAAGAAAATCTAAATGAAACTTTAGAACAAATTGCTAAAAAATATAATATTCATTTATCTACTCTATCTAATATAAATAATGGTCATACTTATTATCATAGTACAATAGAATATCCGATTAGAAATAAAAAAGAATGTAAACAAATTATATCTGGAATAAATAATAAAAATTCTAAATTTACTGAACAAGAGTTAAAAGAAATTTATGATTTATTACAAAATCAACAAGATTTAACAATGAAAGAAATCGCTCAAAGATATAAAGTTTATGCTTCAACAATTCAAAATATAAATCTTGGAAAAACTTATTATAACAAAGATTTAATATATCCATTAAGAAAACCTAGAACAGGTAGTAAAAAATTAAATCAAGAGCAAGTAATAAATATTATTAAAGAAATAAAAAACAATCCAAAAGAAAGTTTGGCAAATATTGGAAGAAGATTAAATATAAATAGTAAAACAATAAGTGCAATTAATTGTGGAACTATTTATAAACAAAAAAATGAAAAATATCCTATAAGATAATTTAATAAGCTGTATCGACTATCCTCGTATCGGAGGAGTAGGGCTATTATTGATACATAGTTCGAAATGGGTATTGCTAAATATGATATATTTAGTTAAGATATAGTCAGTACTTATGGAAACATAAGAATTATACGAGTAAAATTACAACTTTTTTAAGTCATTGGTTAGAAGTTACTACATATAGAGATGGACTAAGTGAAAAAATTAGATTTGAAGAAGGAGTTTTTAAAGATAGAGAAGTTAAAAAAATAGATACTAATGAGACAGGAACATTAGTAATATGGCAACCTAGTGAAGAATTTTTTACAAATACAAAAGTAGAGATTAACAAAGTAAGAGATTTATTTAATACTATTGTATGCCTTTGTCCTGGCCTAACTATAACTTTAGATTATAATGAAATAGAAGGAGAAATTTATTACTCTAAAAATGGTCTTAATGATTTAGTTGATAAAGCAGTAAAAGATAAAGAGATTATAAATAATAGATTTAATATGAAATTTGAAGAAGGAAAAAATAAATTAGATATGATATTAACATATACGTCTAATTATTCTTTAAATTTAATTCCATATGTTAATACTGGTTTAACAGAAAAAGGACCTCACATTACACAAATAAAAACTATTATTACTAGAGAAATGAATAAATTTTTCAAAGAAAAGAAATGGATTAAAAGTACAGATGAAAATTTATCTGGAGATGATTTACAAGAGGGAATGTATATTGTATTTAATATTACAGCTCCAAATGTTGCTTATGATGCACAAGTTAAATCTACAATTACAAAGATAGATATGTCTCCTTTTACTCAAGTTATTGCAGATAACTTACAATACTGGTTTAAAAATGATGAAAAAGAAATAAAAATCATTGCTGATAAAGCTATTTCAGCTAAAAAAGCAAGAGAAGCTGCGAAAAAGGCAAGAGAGAAAATAAGAGAAACAAATAGGAAAAAAGAAAAAGCATTAAAATTTGATAGTAAGCTAGCTGATTGTAATAGCAAAGACAGAAGCAAATGTGAGATATATATAACAGAACGGAGACAGTGCTTCTGGAAATTTAAAAATGGCAAGGGATAATGAATTTCAAGCTATACTTCCAGTAAGAGGAAAAATATTGAATGTTAGAAAAGCAACTTTGGATAAAATACAAAAAAATGCAGAAATAATGACAATGATAGAAGCATTTGGTTTAAAGGTTGATACTAAAACTATGAAATTAACTTATAATAAAGAAGATTTAAGATATGGAAAAATTATTATTGAGTCTGATGCTGATGTAGATGGAAGTCATATTAAAAACCTATTTTATACTTTTATATGGACTTTTTGTCCTCAATTAATTCAAGATGGATATATTTATGCTGGATGTCCTCCATTGTATCAGATAACAGAAGGAAAAGATACATATATCTATCTAAAAGATGATGAAGCATTAAATGAATATATGGAAAAAAATAAGAATAAAAAATATGTAGTAAAACATTTAAAAGGATTAGGTGAAATGTCAGAAGAAGAAACTCAATTATTAGTAGATCCAGAACAAAGAATAATTAAGCAAGTAACTGTTGAAGATGCTGAAAAAGCTGATAAACTATTTGATGATTTAATGCGGAAATTCAGTTTCTCCTCGTAAAGAGTTTATTAAATTATATAGCAAGGAGGCTACTTATGGAATTTAATAAAGAGGATGATTTGTATTTTGTAATAGGAACTGAAGATGGATATTTTGATAAAGTAGATATGAAAGAATATAAAAGAGCAAAAGAAAGACTAAAAATGGATTCGGAGGGGATAAATATATATGAGTAGCGATTTAACAAGTGAATTAAGTAAAAATTTTATAGAATATGCGGCAGCTGTTAATGGAGACCGTGCAATTCCAGATGCCACTTCAGGATTAAAACCCGTTGCTAGAAGAATATTATGGGGAGCTTTTGATGGTGGATATACATCGTCAAAAGAATATGCTAAATGCGCGAGAATAGTTGGAGACGTAATGGGTAAATGGCATCCGCATGGAGATTCAAGTATTTATGGAGCCTTAGTTAGATTATCTCAACCATGGATAATGAGATATCCATTAATAGATTTTCATGGAAATATGGGAAGTATAGCTGGCGATGGACCCGCAGCATATCGTTATACAAACGCAAGATTAGCAAAATTATCAGAAGATGGTATGCTATGCAATTTAAAAAAGAAAAATGTAGATTTTATAGCTAATTATGATGAAAATGATTATGAACCTATAACTTTACCATCAATTTTTCCAAATTTATTATGTAATCCAAATAGCGGTATTGGAGTAGCAATGGCATGTAATTGGCTTCCACATAATTTAAAAGAAGTAGCTGAATGTATTGAAAAATATGTAGATGGAAAAGAGTACTCTTTACCAGGACCAGACTTCCCAACTGGTGGAATAATTATAAATAAAGATGATATTCCTATGATTATGAAAACTGGACATGGAAGTGTAAAAGTTCGCGGAAAATATAAAATAGAACAACAAAATATTATATTTTATGAAATCCCGTATGGAACCACAATAGAAGGATTAATATCTGAAATAGGAAAAGTATGTGATGAAAAAGAGATAGAAGGAATAAATGATATTAGAGATGAAAGCGGAAAAAGAGGATTAAAAATAGTTATTGAATGTGAAAAAAATATTAATCCTGAATCTATAGTTATGAAACTATTCGCAAAAACTAATTTACAAATTTCTATTTCATATAATCAAGTTGCTCTTGTTGATAAAACTCCTACTGAATTGAATTTAGATGATTGTATAAAAATATATGTAGAACATAATATTAAATGTTTCAAAAGAGAAGCTGAATTTGACATAAAAAAGGCAAAAGAAAGACTAAATATAGTAGAAGGATTATTAATTGCTCTTGAAGATATAGATAATATTATTGCTAAAATTAAATCTAGCGATAGTGCGGCTGCCGCAAAAGATATGCTTATAAAAGATTATAAAATGAATGAAATTCAAGCTAAATCTGTATTAGATATGAAATTAGCTAAATTAGCTAAACTTGAAAAAATAGAAATTCAAAAAGAGAAGGAAGAATTATTAAATAGTATAGATAAATTAAATCACTTTCTAATTACTAGGGAGGAACAAATAACTGAACTAAAAAATAGACTTAATACTATTGTAAGAAAATATGGAGATGACAGAAGAACAGAATTAACACAAATAGATGTATCTAAGGAAGATAAAGAAATCCAAACCATTACTCCTGTTGATTGTGTGGTATTAATGACTAAAAATGGAGATATAAAGAGAGTTGCAAAAAGCAATTTTAAGGTGCAAAAAAGAAATGGTAAAGGCGTTAAAAGTTTAGATGATACTTTATTAGATGCAATATCAACAAATACTATTGATAGTTTAATGTTATTTACCAATAAAGGAAAAATGTATAAACTACTTGTTGATTTAATTCCTGAAGGTACAAATGTATCTAAAGGAGTGTATATAAACAACTTAATAAATTTAGAACCACAAGAACAAGTAATAGCAATAAACTCTTTTGAAAGAAATAATAACGCAAAATTTGTCTTTTTTATAACAAAAAAAGGACAAATAAAAAAGACATCAATTGAAGAATACAAATCTATAAAAAAGACTACTGGAATTGTAGCGATAAAATTAAATGATGGAGACTCTATAGCTAATGTAGTATTTGCAGATGATGAAGATTTTATAGTTATTACAAAAAAAGGAATGTCTATTCATTTTGAAACAAAAAGTATTTCTGCAATAGGCAGAAATACAGTTGGAGTAAAATCTATTAAATTAGATGATGATGATTTAGTATTAATAGGACTTCCAATAAAAGAGCAAAAATATATAGCAATAGTTACTGATACTGGATTAGGAAAAAAAGTAAAAATCACAGAACTACCCCCTCAAGGAAGAGCTGGAAAGGGAGTATACATTTATAAAGGGGCAAATATCGCCGGTGCTGAATTAGTAGATGATGAAGATAATTTATTAGTAATAGGAAATCCAAATAGTATATGTATATCAGTTTTAGATTTACCAATCTTATCTAGGATTGGAATAGGAAACCAAGTAATAAAAAATGCTACTGTTCAATCTATAGTTAAAATATAAAGAGAGATAAAATTCTCTCTTGATTTTTATTTTTATTTATTATATAATTATATTATAAAGGAGAGAAAGATGAAGGAAAAAATAATTGAATTATTAGAACAAACTTCAGCAAGTGAATTGGATAAAAGAGAAATTTTAAATTATATACAAGAGTTAGAAGATGATAGTCTTATGTTAAGTGCGTTGCAAGCTAACGGAGTAGACAATTGGATTTGGTATGGAGATGCTATGGATGATTATTATAAATGGAAAGAAGAAGAGGAGGAGGAGTAAAAATGGTAGCTGACACAGAAAATATATATGATGAAGCCTTTATTCAAAATATAATAAAAAAATTAAATTATTATACAAAATTTTATGATGAAGGACATCCAAAAATTAGTGATAAAGAATGGGATGATATGTATTTTGAGTTAGTTAAAGCAGAAAATGAAACTGGTATTTATTTTGAAGATAGTCCTACACAAAGAGTTAATTATCAAGTCTTAAATAAATTAGAAAAGGTTGAACATGACCATTTAATGCTTTCTCTTGATAAAACCAAAGATATTAACACATTAAATGCTTTTATAAAAAATAAAGATATAATTAGTATGGCTAAGATGGATGGATTAACTTGTTCTTTAACATACGAGAATGGAAGATTAATCAGGGCTGAAACTAGAGGAAATGGTATAGTGGGAGAAAATATACTTCATAACGCTTTGCAAGTAAAAAATATTCCAAATAAAATTAATTTCAAAAAGAAATTAGTAATAGATGGAGAAATTATTTGTGATTATAAAACATTTGAAAGATTTAATAGTGAATATAAAAATCCTAGAAATTTTGCGAGCGGAAGCATTAGATTATTAGATAGCAGGGAAAGTTCAATGAGGGGTTTATCATTCGTTGCTTGGGATTGTATTGAAGGATTAGAAAATGAAATCTATCTAAATGCTAAACTTTGGTCATTGCATGAAAATGGATTTACTATTGTTCCATATATAGTTCATGGTAATAACAATATTGAAAAAGATATCGAAAATATAAAAAAATATAGTAAAGAAAAAGGATATCCAATAGATGGAATTGTTGTTAAATATAATAATGTAGAAGAGTATCTAAAAGCTGGTAAAACAGATCATCACTTCAAAGGAGGATTGGCATATAAGTTTTATGATGATGAATATGATACTATATTAAAAGATATTGAATATGATATAGGAAGAACTGGTGTGTTAACTCCAGTAGCAGTATTTAATTCTATTAATATAGATGGAACAGAATGTTCAAGAGCTAGTCTACATAATATTAGTATATTAAAGGAAACTCTTCATGGTTTTGGTTGGAAGGGACAACAGATAAAAGTTTTTAAAGCAAATCAAATAATTCCACAAATAAGTTGGACTGAAGATGATGATGAATATACAAAGGAATATATTGATTATCCACATATTTGTCCTATATGTAAAGGAAAGACAAGTATTCATAATAATAATGGAGTGGAAATATTAATGTGTGATAATCCTGATTGCGAAGGAAAAACACTTAATAGATTTGTTCATTTTTGTAGCAAGAAGGGACTAGATATAAAAGGATTATCTAAAGCAACATTAGAGAAATTGATGGATTGGGGATGGATTAATACTTATCAAGATATATTTTTATTATATCAGTATAAGAATAAATGGATAAATAAAGCTGGATTTGGTGAAGCAAGTGTTAACAAGATTCTTAATGCTATTGAAGAAGCTAAAAATACAACTTTAGATAGGATAATTGCGGCAGCGGGTATACCAGAAATTGGTTCTAGGGTTGCAAAAGATTTATCTAATCATTATAATTCATGGAATGACTTTCGTAATGAAAAAGATTTTTTACAATATGATGGAATTGGAGAAGTAATGAATAATAATCTTCTCACTTTTAATTATGATGATTTAAATTTAGATTATACAATTAATAGATTTCTATCTATTAAAAATGAAAATAAAAATGATGAAAATGTAAAAACCTTAGATGGAAAAACATTTTGTATTACTGGAAAAGTACATATTTTTAAAAACAGAAATGAATTACAAAAAGATATTGAGTCTAAAGGCGGAAGAGTAGTAAGTTCTATGAGTAGTAAAGTGGATTATTTAATTAATAATGATAATGCATCAACATCAGCTAAGAATATAGCTGCACAAAAAGCTGGCATCCCTATTATAACAGAAGAGGAGTATCAATCTTTATATTGAAAAATGAAAAAATTTTTAGTATAATATAGATATGAAGAAAGATAAGATAAAAGAAGTAGCTACTAAAATTGTTTTTTTAGAAAATGAGTGTCAAAAAGGCAACTTAGAAAAAATGAAAGACTTAGATGATCTAATATCTAAATTAAGCATAGAAGATATGCTTGCAATAGATGAATATATATATCAAGAAAATTTATTGACATAATAAAAATTTTATGATATAATATTGATATAATAAAAAATAAAAATAAATAAAAAGAAGGAGTAAGAATAATATGTTAAAAGAAAATTCAAGAAAAGTTTTTGATTATGTAAAAGCAAATGATGGAAAAAATATGACTGCAGCTGATATCGCTGAGGCTACAGGATTAGAAGTAAGAAGTGTAAATGGAATTGTTACATCTGCATTTCAAAAGAAAGGTTTAATGGAAAGAACTCCAGCTGAAATTGAATTAGAAGATGGAACTCATAAAGCTATTAAACTTATATCTTTAACAGATGCTGGAAGAGCTTTCGATCCAGATGCTGAAGAAGCTAAAGCTGAATAATTAGAATTATATTATATTAAATAAAATGGATTAAGTATTTAGCTTAATCCATTTTTACATAGGGAGAAAAAATGATTTTTTTTGAAATTTTTATTATTTTAATTGCTATCATTGCGTGCTTATTAGGTTTTACAAATCTTTATAAAAAAGTTAAATATAATAAAAAAATAAAAAAAGAAAATATCAAATTAAAAGAAGAAAATAATTATTTAAGAACTGAACAAGATTTTGAAAAAGAAAAATTAAAAATAATTCAAAGTAGGATAAATGAATTAAAAAATGTTCAACTAGATTATGAAAAAAATGCTAAACAATCTTTTTCCAATTATTGTGATTTATTAGATACAGAATATAAAGTAAAAGAAGAAGAGTATAATAAATTATTAATCCAATTAGAATATTCATATGATAATAAATATGAGGAAATATCAAAAGAACTTGAAGAAGTTAATAAAGAATTAGATAAAATGAAAAAAACAAGAGTCGCCGCAATGGAAGCAAAGAGGAAAGAAAAAGAAATTGAAGAAAATATTCAATTTTATTCACTTTCTATTGAGAACAAAGATAAAAATGATATTAAGACATTGGAGAGGGTTAAAGAAGATTTAAATAATCCAAGAATATTATCTATGTTGATATGGCAGAATTTTTTTAGAGATAAAATGACAGAATTATGTAATAATATATTAGGAACGAAAACTATATGTGGTATATATAAAATAACAAATCAAATAACAAAAGAATGTTATATTGGACAAAGTGTTGATGTAGCTAAGAGATTTAAAGACCACGCTAAATGCGGGCTAGATATAGACCGTCCGCAGGGAAATAAATTATATCAATCTATGTTAGAATATAACTTATGGAATTTTTCTTTTGAATTATTAGAAGAATGTCCAAAAGAACAACTAAATGAGAAAGAAAAATTTTATATTAGTTTATATGATAGTTGTAATTATGGATATAATAGTACTACTGGAAATAGATAAATATCATATGAATTTACAATGTAATACATACTTGATTAAATAGAAAAATTTTGATATAATTATAATAGATAAAGAAAAATAAAATATAATTTAAGAAAAAGATTAAAAGAAAAGGAGAAAAATAATGAGAAGAATTGTAAACAGAGAACATGTAGAAGGAATATTATTTCAACACGATTTAGAAGTAAAAACTGTTCAAAATGAAACCTCAGCAAATTATGGAAAAGAGTTTATTTCAGGAACAGTTGAAGTGTCTGTTGATGAAGAAGGATTAAATGTAATTCCAGTTCATTTTACTTATGTAACTGAAACTACAAATTCTGGAAAGAAAAATTCAACTTACACAGCATTAAAAAGAATTATTGATGAAGATAGAACTATAGTTTCAGTAGGAAAAGATGAAGCTTTTAAAGTTAGAATAGATACTGCATTAGCATTAAATGATTTTTATTCAAATGACCAATTAGTTTCAGTAAAAACTAATGAAGGTGGATTTTTATCAATAGTAAATACTTTATGCAATGAAAAAGAAAGAAATACTTGGGAAGCAGATATGATTATTACTGGATGTAATATTATTGAAGCAGATCCAGAAAAGAATATAGATGAAGATTATATGCAAGTAAAAGGAGCTATATTTAATTTTAGAAATGAATTATTACCTATGGATTTCATTTTAAGAAATAAAGATGGTTTTAAACATTTTGAAGATATGGAAGCATCTCCATCTGACCCAACATTTACAAAAGTATGGGGAAGAATAAATTGTTTAACTAAAACAACAACAGTTGAAGAAGAAACTGCATTTGGTGAAGCAGCAGTAAGAACATATGAAAGAAAAGTTAAAGAATGGGAGATTACTGGAACACCAAAAGTGATTTCTTATGATTTTGGAGGAGAAGATTTAACTGCAGAAGAATTAACAAAAGCAATGCAAGATAGAGAAATTAAATTAGCAGACATAAAAAAGAAAAGCGATGAATATAAAGCACAAAAAGCTGCGGGAAATAATCAAAGTGTTCAAACTACAACAGGACCTAAAGCAGTAAAAACAGGAACATTCACATTTTAAGAGTAGTGACTTTTATGTCACTCTCTTAATTAAGAACTTTAAAAATTTGATAAAAGGAGATATGTATAATGGCTGGAATAGATTTATTAAATATTCAGCCCCATCAAGTTTCTAGAGATTTACGCGGATACAGTGTATTCTTTTATGGAGATCCTAAGACAGGAAAAACAACAACTGCCGCAAAATTTCCTAACTCATTGCTTTTAGCTTTTGAAAAAGGTTATAATGCAATTCCTGGAATTATGGCACAACCAATAAATAGCTGGGCTGAATTTAAAAAAGTTTTAAGACAATTAAAAGATGAAAAAGTTAAAGAAAAATTTAGTACAATTATTATAGATACGGTGAATGTTTGCCGTGTATAATAGAAATATTATATAACATTAGAGTAAAAAACTGAAATCCTGAAATGGAAATCAGAGCGGAAGTTATTTAGTAATAAATAACACGCGCAACGCATAGAATATAATTTAATAAGGAGGTTCGACCTAGATGGGTAGAATGAAAAATTTTTCTGAAGAAATAGAAAGAAAAGCAATATATAATTATTTAGAATTACACCAAGGACTTCAAACAGCAGGAGAAGAATTTGGAATTAGTCAACATATAATGGAAAAAATTCTTAAAAAATATGGGGTAAAGAAAAGAACCTTTACAGAAGCAAAACAAGTAGGAAGAAAATACACCTGTGATGATAATTATTTTAAAAGACAAAATGAAAATATGGCATATATTTTAGGTTTAATAGCTTCTGATGGAAGCGTCAGCAAGAAAGAAAACTTAGTTGCTATTCAACTTCAAGAAAAGGATAAAGATATTTTAGAACAGATTAGGAAAATAACAAAAGTTCAAAGACCTTTAGAAGAGTACATTAGAAAAGAAACGAATCACAAAATATTTTCTTTCAGAAATTGGTCATCAGAGTGGAAAAAAGATTTATTACATTATGGAATTGTTCCACAAAAAACTTTTACATTAAAGCCTCCAACATTCTTAGATAAAAAATATATTATTGATTATGTTAGAGGATATTTCGATGGAGATGGAAGTATATATGAAGTAAAATCTCAAAATCGTACATTTTTTGAAATATCTGGAGCTTCTAAAGAAGTTATAGACTGGATGAGAGATTCATTAATTAATCAATATCATATACTATTGAATCAAGAATTAAAAGAAACACTTCCTAATGGAACAATAATGTATAAAATTAAAATTGGTAATAAACAAGAATTATTAAAATTATTTAATTTATTTTATAAAGATAAAATTCTATTTTTAAAGAGAAAAAAAGAAAAATTTGAAAACTTATTAAATATTCCAAGAGACTCTAACTCTTAAAGTTAAGAGTAAAAGATATGCTGAACTTATACGAATAACAAGTATAAGAACTAAAGGATAAAAAGCCTTTAGGATAACAAAAATTGAGACATTGCTTATGATTATGTAAATAAATATATCTGCGCAAATGCAAAAAGAAGTGATGGAGGATTTGGTGTAGATAATATAAGTGATATTCCATTTGGAAAGGGATATGGAATGGTTAGCCAAGAATTTGATGAGTCCTTAAGAAGCATTGTTCAAATGGATTATGGATTAGTGCTAATTAGTCATGCTACTGATAAAACCTTTACAGACGAAGAAGGAAAAGAATATAACAAAATTGTACCTACATTAGATAAAAGAGCAACAAATATAGTATCACGTATGGCAGATATTATTGGATATTCAAGGTCTGTAACAGAAGGAGAAGACCAGAAAACAGTAACTAAACTATTTATTAGAGGAACAACTAGATATATGGCGGGTTCAAGATTTAAATATACACCGGACTATATAGATTTTACTTATGATAATTTGGTAGATGCAATAAAATATGCAATAGATAAACAAATGGAAGAAGATGGAGCTGAATTCTTTACAGATAATAAAAATAATTTATACGAAGATACAACTAAAGAATTAGACTTTGATAGCTTAATGGATGAATTTAACTCTTTAGTAGGAAAATTAATATCTGAGAATGATGAAGCTAAATTTGAAACTTATTGGCAACCAAGAATAATTCAAATTACTGATAAATATCTAGGTAGAGGACAAAAAGTTAATCAATGCTCAAGAGAACAAGTTGAGGCTCTTAGTTTAATAGTAGATGATTTAAAAGAATTAATTAATAAGTAATATATATAAATAGAGAGTGAGAAATTACTCTCTATTTTGATTTTTATGTAAAAATATGATATAATTATTATATATTGAAAAAATTAGGAGGAATGATATGCACAAGGTAAAATGTAAATATTGTGAAATTATTTTTGACGCAGACCAAGAACCTTATGTATATATAGAAAGTTCTCGTAGATATGCACATAAAAATTGTTACGAAAATTTTACATCTCAATTAACTCAAAATGAAAAAGATTATTTAGAATTAGAAAAATATATAAAAAAATTGTTTGGAAAAGATTATGTTAATGCAAAGATTATGAATCAAATTCAAAGTTATAGACAAACATATGGATATACATATTCCGGCATATATAAATGTTTACAATGGTGGTTTGAAATTAAAAAACATCCAATAGAAGATGCGAATGATGGAATAGGGATTGTTCCTTTTATTTATGAAGAAGTATTTGACTATTATCATAGGCTATGGCTTGCACACGAAGCAAATTCAATTTATGATATAAAGAAGTACAATCCAAAGAAAAAAGAGGTTATTATTCCTCCACCATCAATTTCTCAAAAATCTAGTCATAAAGAATTTAAATTACTAGAAGAGGAGGAATAAAATTGAGTACAAATAAATATATAGATATTGCTTCTACTATTCAAGTTATTGGAAATATTTATAAAAATGTTAATATATTAGATAATGATAATTATACTTTTATAGAAGAAGATTTTCCAGAAGAATTCCACAGAATTTTATTTGGTACTATATATAATTTACATGATTTAGGCGCAAAATCAATTACAATAAATGCAATAGAAGATTATTTGCGTCAAAGACCAAAAGCATATGGAATATATCAAAGTTATAAAGGAAAAGAATATTTAGAAAAAATTGCAAAAACAGTAACATTTTCAACTTTTGATTATTACTATAATAGATTAAAGAAAATGACACTTTTAAGAATGTATGATAAAGCTGGAGTAGATTTAAGTTGGCTTTATGATACAAATAATATATTTGATACAAAAAAGAAGCAAGTTCAAGAAGATTGGCTTGATAATACTCCAATAGAACAAATAGCAGAAACTATAAATAATAGAATTGATGAAATTAAAATAAAATATGTAGATAATGCTAATGATGAATTTATTCAAGCTGGAAAAGATATTTCTGAACTTATTGAAAATTTTCAGAAAAGACCAGAATATGGATATCCATTGTATGGACCATTAATAAATACTATAACTAGAGGAGCAAGATTAAAAAAATTTTATTTGAGAAGTGCGGCAACTGGTGTTGGTAAGACTAGGGCTATGGTTGCAGATGCTTGTAATGTAGCATGTAATGAGATATATACACAGGATAAAGATGGCCAATGGAAGTGGATTGAAAATGGAACTAAAGAACCAACATTATATATTACAACTGAACAAGAAATAGATGAAATTCAAACAATGATGTTGGCATTCCTATCAAATGTTGATGAAAATCATATTATATATAATGAATATTATGCTGGTGAATTTGAAAGAGTGATGCATGCCGCAGAAATATTAAGTAAATCTCCAATACATATAAAAAGATTGCCAGATTTTTCAATAAAGGATATAGAAAATGCAATAAAATATAGCTGTCATGAGTATGGTGTTAAATATGTATTTTTTGATTATCTTCATACAAGCATGAAGATATTAACTGAAGTTACATCAAAAACTGGGATAAAGGGACTAAGAGAAGATAATGTACTTTTTATGATCTCTATAAGATTAAAAGATTTATGTAATGAGTATGGAATTTTTATTATGACATCAACACAATTAAATGCAGATTACAGAGAAGCTCAACAATATGACCAAAATTTACTAAGAGGAGCAAAATCAATTGCAGATAAGATAGATTTGGGAATGATTATGTTAGAAACAAGCAATGAAGATAGAGAAGCATTAAAAAATATTTTAACGACTAAGGGATACTCAGATCCATTAATAAAAATATCCGTTTATAAAAATAGAAGAGGGCAATATAAAAATATTTTATTATGGTGTAAAGCAAATAGAGGAACATGTAGAATTGAACCCATGTTTGTAACAGACTATAATTATCATTTAATAGAAATAGATGATATAGATATAAAAATAGATAAAAATATAACAACAAGTGCTTTTTAATAAGGAGGTAAAAAATGAACATAGATGAAATCAAAAATAATTTAGAATTAAATGATATTGAGAATTTACTTTCTTATTTAGACGCAGACCCAAAAAGACAAAATGATAATATTATCATATCTAGAACTATATGTCATGGAGGAAATAGTCATAAATTATATTATTATAATAATACAAAATTATTTAAGTGTTATACAGATTGTAGCGAAGACTCTTTTGATGTAGGAGAATTAATTATAAAAGTAAAAAGAGTTAATGGTGTTGACATAACCTTGCCACAAGCTGTAAGTTTTTTAAAAAATTTTTTTAATTTGAGTGAAAATAGAAATGAAAATTTTTTTGGTGAAGAAAATGATTTTGAAGATTGGAAAATTCTAGATAAATATATTGAAAATATAGATACATTAGATAATAATCAAATAGTAGAACTTAAACATTATGATGACAAAATACTAAAATTTCTTCCTCATCCAAGAATAATACCATGGGAGAAAGAACGGAATCTCTTTGTTATCAATCATTAATCACAACATATGTTATAATCCATCTAGTCAAGCTATTGTAATTCCTCACTATGATGAGAATGGATTTCTGATTGGGATAAGAGAAAGAACGTTAATTAAAGAAAATGAAATTTATGGTAAATATAGACCAACTTATCTTAACAAACAAATGTATAATCATCCATTAGGATTTTCTTTATATAACTTAAATAATAGTAAAAATAATATAAAAATATTAAAAAAAGCAATAGTCTTCGAAGGAGAGAAGAGTCCCCTATTATATGAAAGTTATTTCGGAAAAGAAAATGACATTTCTGTTGCATGCTGTGGAAGCAATTTAAGTAGCTACCAATTAAAATTATTATTAGATTTAGGCATTGAAGAGGTTATAATAGCATTTGATAAACAATTTAAAACAAAGGGAGATTTAGAATTTAAAAGATGGACAAAAAAATTAACTGATATAGATAAAAAATATAGAGAATATGTTAAAATAAGTTTTATGTTTGATAAGAATGATATTCTTCGATATAAATCAAGTCCAATAGATGAGGGAAAAGATAAATTTATAAAATTATATGAAGAGAGGTTTAGTTTATGATTTATGATAAAAAACAAATTGAATATAGAGAAACACATAAAAGATGCAAATTTTGTAAATATAATCATTACCGTACGCTTCCTTCTGGATTAGATATATGTTATTGGGAATGCTTGTGTAAAGATACTATGATTAGACATAATTTACAAGCTATTTTTTGTAAATATTATGAAATAGAGAAAGGAGATTTAGAATTAAGAGATGAAATATAAATTAATTAAAGAACCTGATAATAGTTTAAGTGCAATTCAACAAATTTTATACAATAGAGGGATTTCTTTAAATCAAATTCATCATTATTTAAATACATCTGATTTAGATATAAATTCTTTTGATGGACTTGGAATAGAAAATTTAAAAAATGCGGCTGCCGCCTTAGTATCAACAATACAAAATAAAAAAAATATGTTAATAGTTGTAGATAGTGATTGTGATGGATATACAAGTTCAGCAATACTATTAAATTATTTATATGATTTATTTCCATCTTTTATAGAAAATAATGTAAAGTATTACATTCATGAAGGTAAGGAACATGGATTGTTAGATGTAATGAATTATATTAATGAACATGATTTTGATTTAATAATTTTACCAGACAGCTCTAGTAATGACTATGGATATCACAAAGAATTATATCAAAATGGTAAAAAGATAATTATATTAGACCATCACGAAGCTGAATATATATCTCCATATGCGATTATAATAAATAATCAATTATCAGATTATCCAAACAAAGACTTTAGTGGAGCTGGAATAACATGGCAATTCTGTAGATTTTTAGATAAACTATTAGGAAGTAATAATTCAGATAATTATATAGACTTAGTAGCTTTAGGTAATTGTGGAGACATGATGAGTTTAAAGTCAATTGAAACAAAACATATAATAAATAAAGGATTTAAAAATATTCAAAACCCATTCTTTTATTATATGGCAGATAAAAATAGTTATTCATTAGGAGATAAATTAACACCTATGGGTGTAGCTTTTTATATTGTTCCTTTTATAAATGCAATGCAAAGAAGTGGGAACTTAGAAGAAAAAGAATTATTATTTAAATCAATGTTAAAATATGAAGCATTTAAAATAATTCCATCTACAAAAAGAGGGTGCAAAGGACAGACAGAAAAATTAGTAGAGCAGGCAGTTAGAACTGCTATAAATGTCAAAAATAGACAAACTAGAGCTCAGGATGCAGGAATGGAATTATTAGAAAATAAAATTATCTCAGATAATTTATTAGAACATAAAGTATTATTATTTTTATTAGAACCCGGAGAGATAGATAAAAATATTGCTGGTTTAATTGCAAATAAGATGATGGCAAAATATCAAAGACCATGTTGTATTTTGACAAAAGTAGAAGAGATAGAAGAGTCTATTATTTTAACTTCAAATCCGCCTCAAGAATATAAATATATAACTTATCAAGGAAGTGCAAGAGGCTGCGATAAAGTTGGAATAAATAATTTTAAAGATATTTGTACTGAAACAAAATGTATAATGTATGCAGAAGGACATCAAGGAGCGTTTGGTCTAGGAATTAAAGAATCACAAATAAATTCATTTATAAAAGAAACTGATAGAATATTGAAAGACATGTCAGATGAGCCAATTTATTATGTAGATTATATATATAATGGAATAGATGTATCAAGCCAAGCCATTTTAGATATAGCATCTTTAGATGATTTATGGGGGAAAGATATGGATGAGCCAATGGTTGCAATTCATGACTTAAAAATTAATGAAAAGATGATTACATTGATGAGCCCAGACAAAAAACCAACTTTAAAAATTATTCTTCCTAATAAAGTATCTTTAATAAAATTTAATTCTAGTCAAGAAGAGTATGAAAATTTATGTTCAGAAGGATATATTGCTATTGATGTTGTTGGTAGATGCAATCAAAATATATGGATGAATTATGTGAATGCTCAGATACTTATTGATGATTATGAAATTATTAGTAAAGCAAAATATTATTTTTAGGAGAAAAGATGAAATTAATAGAAGAAATAGTAAATAAAATTAAATTTTATCCTAAACCAATTAGTTGTGTATATATTAATTTTCATACATACAATATGTTAGAAAGTGAGATAGAAAATTTATCCGATATTGAATATAATTATTATTCTAATTTAGGACTAGAAAATACATATTTAATTATTGATAATGAATTACAAGATAATCAATTTGAGTTAAAATGTTAATGTTTGATATTTTAATAAAAATATAATATAATAAAGATATATTAGGAAAGGATAAAATATATGAATAATAATGAACAAGAAGAAATTAATTTTTTAGATATTATTACTATGGTAGCATTTATAGCTCAATTACAAAATATGGAAATAGATGGTATAAACACAAAATGGATACACAATGTTATATTTTCTCTTGCTAAAGAAGTACAAAAACTACATGAAGAAAATGATGTGATTATAAATAAAATTGATAAGGTTTTAAAAATATTAGAAAATGGTGGTGGAAGAAATGCAATTAACAGATAAACAAGAAGAAGGTCTTCAAATTTGTCTAAATAGATATAAAAGAGGAGAGAGATTCAGTGTTATTGCTGGATATGCAGGAACTGGAAAAACAACATTAGTTAAATTTCTTGTATCTGCATTAGAAAATCAATTTAAAATAAATCCTAAACAGGATATCTGTTATGCTGCATATACTGGAAAAGCTTGCCAAGTCTTACAAAAAAAAGGAAATAAACCAGTTAGTACATTACATAAATTGTTATGGGATTTCAGACCAATAGGAGAAAAAAAATTTAGAAGAGTAAGAATTTTTCCATTACCTTACAAGATAGTAATTATAGATGAATGTTCTATGATTGATGCAGAAATTTTAAGTGAACTTGGATTACATAAAGAATGTCATTTTATATTTTTGCGGAGATCCAGGTCAATTGCCACCAATATCAAAGGATGCAAATGGTCAAACTGGATATGATTTATTACAATCTCCGCATATATTTTTAAATGAAGTTATGCGTCAAGCACAAGAATCAGAAATAATTAAATTAAGTATGGACATAAGAGAAGGAAAACAAATTCAATTTAATAAAGGAAATGAAGTACAAGTAATACATCGAGATGAATTAAATACTGGTCATTTATTATGGGCAGATCAAATAATATGTGCAACTAATGCAACGAGAATATCATTAAATAAACAAGTTAGAGAACTTATGGGATTTAATGAAGAACCACAAAATGGAGATAGATTAATTTGTTTAAGAAATTCTTGGGATAAAGTTTCAAATATTGGAGAGCCTCTTGTAAATGGAAGCATTGGATTTTTAGATAATTCTTATAGTAATTTTATAAAACCTCCATATAGTAATTCAATACCAGTTATATGCGGCAATATAAAGATAAATGAAAATGAATTTTATGAAGATTTAATATTAGACAAGAAAAGCATAATTGATGGTGAATATAGTTTAGATTGGAAAACTTATTCAAGGATGAAAAGTAATAAATTCATGCAACATTTAGTTCCTTTAGAATTTACTTATGGATATGCAATTACTGCACATAAATCTCAACGGAAGTGAATGGGATAAAGTGTTAATATATGAAGAAAAATTCCCATTTTCAAAGGAAGAACATAAAAAATGGTTATATACAGCTGTAACACGTGGAGCTCAAAAAGTAGTATTAGTTAGACCTTAAAGGAGTTTTTATATATGAATTATAAAGAAAAAATAGAATTAAAAAGAGAAATTATGAAAGATATATATCAATGCTTTTCTTTTGATTTTTTTAATGGAGCAGATACGCTAAGTCTAAATAAAGTATCTAAATTGATTGAAAAGTATGATAATGAATTAGAAGGTATAAATAAATATGAAGATAGCAATTAGTTACTTTTATCAAATTAGAAATTTTACGAGAAATATGGTGCCCATGAGTACAGCTATGTATGATCCAGCATGGTACCATGATAACCAAGGCGAAAATCATATTTTTATTGATAAAAGAGGAATTTTAAATGGTTTAAGATTAAAACCAATAATTGTTCAAGATAAGTGTGAACATATATGCCCATGTGATGATAAAAATCCAAACAATTGTGGATTTTTAAAATCATATAGAAAAGAATTAGATAAAATAGATTTTGAAAAAATGTATAAAGGAATAGAAAACTTTTCAAATAGATATAAAAAAGAAAATAAAATAAAAGATGAAATAATCATGACTTTAATAGTTTATGAAACTCCTACTAATCCATGTAGCGAAAGAAGAGCTTTAGTTGATTATTTTAAATCTAAAGGAATAATTGTTGAAGAATTTAATCCTAAAAAGGAGAATAGAAATGAGAAGTTACAATAGAAAAGGACTATATAATTCATATGACAAAAAACATAAAGAAAGAGATAGCTTAGATTATTATTCCACTCCAACAGAAGAAGTGTTAAATATACTAAATACTCTAAACGTCAATCTTAACGATACAATTATTTTAGAACCTTGCTGCGGACGGTGGACATATGATACGAGGAATTCAAGAATATGTAAAAAATACCAATAATATTGTTGGAATATGTGCAACTGATATAAAAGATAGAGGATTTAAAGATAATACAATAAATTATTTAAAATATAATGAAGATTTCTTATCAGATGAATATATAAGTGATTTACCTGTAGATATTGATTATGTGATAATGAATCCGCCATATTCACTTATAGAGCCTTTCGTTATTAGGTCTTTAGAAATAGCTTCTAAAGGAGTAATTATGTTAGCTAGACTTCAATTTTTAGAAGGAGAAAGTCGATATAATAATATACTAAAAAATACTCCTCCAACAGATGTATATATTTATGTTGATAGAATTTCATGTCTAAAAAACGGAATAAACAAAACAGGAAATGCGCAAGCATATGCATGGTTTTATTGGAATAAAGAAAAAGATAACGAACAAACATTACTACATTGGATTAGACGCAACGATAAAATACAAAATTGATAATTATTTAAAAATATGATATAATATACTATATAAAGAAATAATGAGGAGGAATAAAATGCGCTTTGAAGTTCATTCTCATACAGAGTATAATCATATAGATTATTGGACAAAAATCTTTTAGATTATCATTTAAACTTTTATATTATTATAGAAAGGAATGATAATAATATGGCATATAAATATAACTTAGAAGGAAAAAAAGTCGGAAAATTAACTGTAAAAACATTAGTTCCAAAAGAAGAAAGACCTACTCAAACACATGGAAATTATTGGTTTTGCGACTGCGATTGTGGAACTAAAGATATAAAAGTTCCAACTTCATATTTGACAGGTAATGGAAATTATACTCAAACAAGCTGTGGATGTGATAGAAAAATTAAAGCATTCTTAGCTTCAACTAGAAATGACATAGATGAAGAATATATAAATAGTTTTGATAATTTTGAGAAACTCTTGTTAGTTCATAGCATGATTTCTCGTACAAGTGGAGTTCCTTTAAAAGAATATACTTTACAAGATTATAAAAATATAGTAAAATATATATATTATGATAAACAATTTAATAAGATATATGATTTTTGGCAGGAACATAAAAAAGAAAATAATGCATTCTATGACTGGGCAAAACCTAGTTTAGATCATATCATCCCACGCTCAAAAGGTGGAAGTAATAGTATAGATAACTTACAGATTTTAACTGTTTATGAAAATTTAAGTAAAAGAGATTTAACTATGGAAGAATGGAATGATTTTAAAAAAAGAACGCATAGCACATCTGATTATTTTATTGAAAGTATTATGAAATAAAGGAGGGTTGAAGTAGTTATGAGATTTGAAATACATAGTCATACAGAATATAGCAATCTTCGTTTACTTTGATTGTATTAATAAACCAAAAAATTTAATAAATAGAGCTATAGAGCTAGGACTTGCAGGAATAGCAATCACAGATCACGAATGTTTAAGTGCATCTCCGCAAGTAAACTTTTATCAAGAAGAAATTGAAAAAGAACATCCCGATTTCAAAATAGCAATAGGAAATGAAATTTATTTAATTGAAGAAAGAGGTAATAATCAAAGATATTATCATTTTATATTGATAGCAAAAAATAGAAGTGGTTATCAAGCTCTAAAAGAGTTATCTTCTTACTCTTGGATTAATAGTTATTGGGACAGAGGTTTAGAAAGAGTTCCAACGCTATACAAAGAATTAGAAAGAATAGTAAAAAAATATCCTAACAGTTTAATTGCAACAACAGCATGCTTAGGTGGAGAATTAAGTGTAAACACATTAAATTTAGTAAATGCAGAAAAAACTGGCGATATAGAAGGAGCCAAATTAGCTCATGAAAATATAGTTAATTTTATGTTATGGTGCAAAGAATTATTTGGAGATGATTTTTACATAGAATGTGCTCCAGGATGTTCAAGTGACCAAATAAAAGTTAATAAAAGATTAATTTCTATTTCTCAAGCATTTAATGTGAAAATGGTTATTGGTTCAGATGCTCATTATTTAAAAAAAGAAGATAGATTTGTTCATAAAGCATATTTAAATTCAAAAGGTGGAGAAAGAGAAGTTGACGAATTTTATGAATATGCCTATCTTCAAAGTGATGAAGAAGAAATAGAACATCTTTCATTTTCTGACTACGATGAAGCTTTTGTAAAACAAATGTTTGATAATAGCTTAGAAATATATAATAAAATAGAGAAATATAGTATAAAACATAAACAAACTATTCCAAAAGTAAAAGTAGAATATTATCCAAAAAAAGAAATAAGAAATGAAGAAACTAAATATGGAAAATTTACAGAAAAGTATCCAATTTTAACTTCTTTATATAATTCTGATGATGAAGTAGATAGATATTGGGTAAATAAATGTATTGAAAAATTATATGAAAAAGATTTATATAACGAAACATACTTAAATAGATTAGAAGAAGAAGCAGATATAAAGAAAACTATTGGAGAAAAATTAGAAACAAATATGTTCAGTTATCCTGTTACATTACAACATTATGTTAATTTGTTTTGGGATTGTGGAAGTATTGTTGGAGCAGGACGTGGTTCAAGCTGCTCAGGATTAAATCACTATTTGTTAGGAATAACCCAGCTTGATCCGATCCAATGGTCGCTTCCTTTCTGGCGATATCTGAATAAAGAGAGAACTGAATTAGGAGATATAGATTTAGATTTATGTCCAAGCAAAAGACCGTTAATTTTACAAAAAATAAAAGAAGAAAGAGGACAAAATTTTAATGATGATATAGATGATTTAAGTAGAAAAAATCTTGGATGTACTTTAATTGCAACTTTTGGAACAGAAGGAACTCGTTCTACAATTTTAACAGCTTGCCGCGGATATAGAAGTGAAGAATATCCAGATGGAATTGAAGTTGATATAGCTCAATATTTATCTTCATTAATTCCAAGTGAACGTGGCTTTTTATGGTCATTAGATGATGTTATAAATGGAAATCCAGACAAGAATAGAAAACCAATAAAGGTATTTATAAATGAAGTAAATCAATATCCAGGATTATTAGATATAATGATGGGGATAGAAGGATTAGTAAATAAAAGAAGTTCTCATGCGTCAGGAGTAATTCTATTTGATGAAAACCCATATGAATTTGGTTCTTTCATGAAAACTCCAAAAGGAGAAGTAATTACAGCTTTTGATTTACATGATTGTGAAGCATTAGGAATGACAAAATATGATTTCTTGGTTACTGAAGTTCAAGATAAAATTGCAGAAACAATTAGATTATTACAAAAATATAATGAAATAGATAGTTCTTTAACTTTAAGAGAAGTGTATGATAAATATTTTCATCCAAATGTATTACCAATAGATGATGAAAATATTTGGAAAGTCTTACAAGAAAATAGTGTTTTAAACATTTTTCAATTTGATAGTGAAGTTGGAAGCCAAGCGGCAAAGAAGATAAAACCAAAGTCTATTTTAGAGATGGCTGATGCAAACGGATTGATGAGACTTATGTCTTCAGAGAAAGGTCAAGAATCTCCAATGGAAAAATATATAAGATTTAAAAATAATATACAATTATGGTATCAAGAAATGGATAAATATGGTTTAACAAAGGAAGAACAAAAAACATTAGAACCATATTTTCTAAAATCTTATGGAGTACCTCCATCTCAAGAGCAATTAATGATGATGCTAATGGATAAAAATATATGTAATTTTAGTTTAGCTGATGCAAATGCCGCAAGAAAAATAGTTGGTAAAAAACAGATGAGCAAAATTCCAGCATTAAAATCTCAAGTATTAAAACAAGCAAAAAGTAAAGCTTTAGGAGAATATGTATGGGATTGTGGTGTTGGTCCTCAAATGGGGTATTCTTTTAGTATTATTCACGCCCTTGCTTATTCTTTTATAGGTTTTCAAACTATGTTTATTGCAACTAACTGGAATCCGATATATTGGAATACTGCTTGTTTAATAGTAAATAGTGGTTCACTAGAAGAAGAAAGTGATTTTGAAGAAGATGAAGATGGATATATTGTTCAAAAGAAGGAAAAAGCAACAGATTATAGTAAAATAGCAAAAGCATTAGGAGATATATTAGAAAAAGGAATAAAAGTTTCTTTAGTAGATATAAATAAATCTAATTATAGTTTTGAACCAGATGTTGAAAGCAATGAAATATTATTTGGAATGAAAGCATTAAGTAATGTTGGTGGTCCAATCATAGAACAGATAATTAAAAATAGACCTTATTATGGAATTGCAGACTTTATGAATAAATGTCCATTAAATAAGACTGCTATGATTTCTTTAATAAAATCTGGTGCTTTTGATAAATTAGAAGTAGATTGGGGAAAAGAATATCATCAAGAACCAAGAAAATTAATTATGGCATATTATTTATCAAAAAATTGTGATGCAAAAAAACGATTAACTTTACAAAATTTTAATGGATTATTACAGCATAATTTAATTCCAAATGAGTTAGAATTACAAAAAAGGACTTTCTTATTCAATAAATATTTAAAAAGTAATCAAAAAGTTGGAAAATATTATGTTTTTGATAATGCATGCGAAAATTTTTATAATGAGTTTTTTGATATTGAAGAGTTAGATATAATTAATGGTGTCACATGTATATTACAAACTAAATGGGATAAAATTTATAAAAAAATAATGGATATAGCAAGAGATTGGTTACGAGATAATCAAGAAGATATGCTAAACAAATTTAATAAAGTTTTATTTCAAGAAGCTTGGGATAAATATGCTCAAGGAACAATTTCTTCTTGGGAGATGGAATCGTTATGTTTTTATTATCATGAACATGAACTTACTAATGTAAATAAACAAAAATATGGATTGGTTGATTTTAATACTTTATCTACAGAACCAGAAATAGATTATATGTTTAAAAGAAATGGAAAAGATATTCCAATTTATAAAATATATAGAATTGCGGGAACTGTCATTAGTAAAAATGATGCACGTTCGTCAATAAGTTTATTAACAACAGGTGGAGTTGTAACAGTAAAATTTAGTAAAGAATATTTTGCAATGGCCGCAAGACAGATTTCAGAGAAACAGGATGATGGGACTAAAAAAATTACTGAAAAAGGATGGTTTGTAAGAGGTACAAAATTATTAGTTCAAGGTTATAGAAGAGATGATACTTTTGTAGGAAAAACATATTCACGAACAGTGGGCCATCAATTATATAAAATTATTAAAATAAATAAAGATGGAACTCTAGAATTACAACATGAAAGAAAGGGAGGACAAGAAGAATGAGAGAGATTATTAGACCTGGAAATACAGGAATAAAAATAAAATATAATAATACTTGTCCTTTCTGCGGATGCGAATATACATATGAGCAGGAGGATGTATTTTCAAACTATAATTCCACTTTTGGTTCATATGTATCATGTCCATGTTGTGGAAAGGAAAATATTGCGGCAGTACTACCAAACTTTATAAATGAAATAACTATTGATTGTCAAGAATTTAATTATGATAAAGAATGGAGAAATAGTAATAATGAATAAGATAAAAATAATAGCTTTATTTGGAAAGAGCGGAGCAGGAAAAGATACTTTGCAAAAATATTTAATTCAAAAAATTCCAAATTCTAAAGGAATTATAAGCTGCACAACAAGACCAAAAAGAGATTATGAAAAGAATAACATTGATTATCATTTTCTAACACTAGAAGAATTTTTATATGATGTCCAACAGGGATGTATGCTTGAATATACAGAATTTAGAGGATGGTTATATGGAACTCAACTAAGCTCTTTAGATAGAAATAAGATAAATATAGGAGTATTTAATTTAAACGGAATGAAAAGTTTATTAGAAGACCAGAGACTTGATATACTTCCAATTTACATTGATACTCCAGATAAAATTAGATTAGAAAGGAACTTAAAAAGAGAAAGTAATCCTGACTGCAAAGAGATATGTAGAAGATTCTTATCTGATGAGAGTGATTTTAATTCACAATTTGACTTTTTTAGTTTAATATATAATAATACAAAAAAGAAGATTACAATAGATGATTTAGTTTATAGTACTAATTTTCTTGGTTAAAGATGATTAAAATATTTTTATATTTTTTCAAAATTAATGTATGATGAACACTAATCATACACCTTTTAAAATATATAATTAATTAAAGGAGATTGAAAAATGAAACAAGTAAGAAAAAGAGATGGAAGAGTTGTAGATTTTAACTCTCAAAAAATTATCAATGCTGTATTAGCCGCTTTCAAACAGATAGATGGTGATATTACAGATTACGCAAAGATAAAAGCTACTAACATAGCCAATTACATTGAAGGATATTATGAGGAAGATGATGATAATTATATTCCTGGAATTGAAGACATCCAAGACCTAGTTGAAAAAGGACTTATGAGTTCAAAAAGAAAAGATGTAGCTAAAGCTTATATTCTTTATAGACAAGAAAGAACAAAAGCTAGAAATCAAAAAAGTGAATTAAATAAGAAAATTACAGAAAAATTATTAGCTACAAATGTTCAAAATCAAAATGCGAATGTTGATGAATATTCCTTTGGAGGAAGAAAAGGTGAAGCTGTAAATGAGTATTTAAAAGATTATGCTTTAAATTATATAATGTCAGAAACTGCAAGAAATAACCATTTAAATAATGAAATTTATACACACGACTTAGATTCATATGCGATAGGTATGCATAATTGTTTATCCATTCCTTTTGATGATTTATTAGCAAATGGTTTCAATACTCGTCAAGCAGATGTAAGACCAGCACAATCAGTATCAACAGCATTTCAATTGGTCGCAGTAATATTTCAACTACAATCTTTGCAACAATTCGGCGGAGTTAGCGCAACTCATTTAGATTGGACAATGGTTCCGTATGTAAGAAAATCTTTTAGAAAACATTTTAAAGATGGAATTTTTTATATTGAAAATACAATAGAAGAAAGTAAAGAAAAATCTGATAAAATAATTGACACTTTTCCAAAAGATGTGGAGATGTCTATTGATAGTCCAGAATATAAAATTTTTAAAAAAGCTTATAACTATGCATTAGATAAAACGATACAAGAAGTCCAACAATCAGTTGAAGGTATGTATCATAATTTAAATACACTACAATCAAGATCTGGAAATCAGCTAAATTATAGGGTGGCTGCCTAAAAAGAAATTTTTAGTGGAAAATCGGGCAAAGTCGATGAAATCTAAGTTTTTAATTTTGGTGTAATATTAAAGAAAAACATTTTACAAATATAAAAAATAATAATACTATTACATAATAAAGGAGAAAAATATTATGCCAAGAAAAATTATAAAAGAAGATTTAAAAAATGAAATTATTAAATATTATTTATCTCAACCTATGACACTTAAACAAGTTGAAGATAAATTTCAATTAAGTCATCCAACAATAAGCAAAATATTGATGGATATTCCAAAATATACGAAAGCAAAATTAAATAATCCAAATATGAAAGAACATTTCTTTCAAAATATAAACACTGAAGAAAATGCTTATTTTTTAGGACTTATTATTAGTGATGGAAATATCTTTAAAGATAATACTGGTAGGCAAGCTTCTATTTCTATTACTTTAGATTTAAAAGATAAATATTTACTAACTAAATTCAAAGAGGTTGTCAATAGTAATACTTCTATAGTGCATGACGGTCGTGGATGCGGACAAATTGCAGTTCGTAGTAATATTATGGCAAAAGATTTAGAACAATATGGAGTTGTTCCTAGAAAAAGCTATTATACATATCTTCCCCAAAATATTAATGATAAAGTAATGAATCATTTAATTAGAGGTATTTTTGATGGAGATGGTAGTATTCAAGCTAAGATAAATTATGATAACAGATTTTTACATAATTTTAGTTTTTGTGGGACTCATAAATTAATGGAGGATATTTCCAATTATTGTTTTGAAAAATTACAATTAAAACAAAAACCAACCATTTATGATTATAAAGATAGAGAATTAAGTGAAATAAAAATTCAAAATAAAGAAGATATGTATATATTTGGAGAATGGCTTTATAAAGATGCTACAATTTTTATGAATAGAAAGAAAAATATTTATAATAATTTCAAACAACATTATAATTTATAATTAAAAATAAGATAATATCGAGCTAACTAATTAAATTGCGAAAGGTTAATTAGTAGTGTAACGCGTAGGTGATGAATAAATATAATTCACCCAAGAGTGTCCGCTCTTAACGCATAATGGCGAAGATGAAAATGTACGCTGAACTTATAGGAAACTATAAGAACTAAAGGATAAAAAGCCTTTAGGGTAACAACTAGTGGCCCTTCACTAGTATCAATTATGGAACTTGCACTTTTCCAGAAGGAAGAATGATAACAAAAGCACTATTAGAAGGAAGTATAAAAGGAACTGGAAAATTTCATAGAACAAGTATATTTCCATGTGGAATTTTTCAATGTATGAAGGGTGTTAATAGAAAACTAGGAGACCCAAATTATGACTTATTTAAATTAGCTTTAAAATCAACAGCACAGAGACTATATCCTAATTATGCTAATGTAGATTGGGGCGGAAATGTTGGATATAATATTAATGATCCTAGAACTTATTTCTCAACAATGGGGTGTAGAACTGCAAATGGCTGGGATATTAATGGATTTGGACAATTGAAAGATGGAAGAGGAAATATATGTCCTGTAACAGTTATACTACCTACATTAGCAATGGAAGTAGATGGAGAAATTGGTCATAAAGATTTAAAAGAATTTTTTGAACTATTAGATAAAAAAATTCATGAAGCAAAAGATCAATTAATAGAAAGATTCGACTATATATGCTCACAACCTGCGGCTTCCGCAAAATTTATGTACGAAAATGGTTTAATGGCAGGTTATATTCCAGAAGAAGGAATTAGAAGCGCTTTAAAACATGGTACTTTAGCTCTTGGCCAATTAGGATTAGCAGAAGCTTTACAAATTCTTATTGGATGCGATCATACTGAAGAAAAAGGGATGGAATTAGCTAAACAAATTGAGCAGTTATTCAAAGATAGATGTGCTGAATTTAAACAAAATTATAGTCTTAACTTTGGTGTATATTACACTCCAGCTGAAAATTTATGCTACACGGCAATGAAAAAATTTAAAAATAAATATGGAGAAATTCCAAATATATCAGACAAAGAGTTCTTTACTAATAGTATGCATGTGCCAGTATGGAAAGACATTAGTATTTTTGATAAAATAGATATAGAAAGTCAATTAACTGGATATAGTTCTGCTGGATGTATCACATATATTGAATTAGATGCTGGCGTAAAAAATAATATAGATGCATTAGAGCAAATTGTAAATTATGCAATGGATAAAGACATTCCTTATTTTGCTGTTAATGTCCCTGTTGATGAATGTTTAAATTGTGGATATTCTGGAGAATTCAATAATTCTTGTCCAGAATGCTATAGTAATAACATCCAACAACTAAGAAGAGTAACTGGTTATTTAACTGGAAACTATAAAACAGCATTTAATAAAGGAAAACAACAAGAAGTAGAAATGAGAGTTCGTCATCATTAAAAGGAGGATAGTTATGAGATACGCAGGTATTATAGAAAATGATGTTGTCAATGGAGAAGGAATATGTTTAAGCTATTGGACTCAAGGATGTCCTCATAAATGCGATGGATGTCATAATCCAGAAACTTGGAATTTCAATGGTGGAAAAGAAGATAGTAAAGAAAATATTTTAAATAAAATTTTAACTTTATTAACTAAAAACGGTATCCATAGAAATTTATCTATTCTTGGTGGAGAACCCTTATGTGATGAAAATATAGATTTTACAATGGAAATTTTAAAACAAGTTAAACAAAAATATCCAAGTATAAAGACTTTTGTTTGGACTGGATATACATATGAAGAATTATGTAAATTATATAAAGATATAATTTTTGATAATATAGATGTATTAATAGATGGAAAATATGATAAAAATCAAAGAGATATAACATTGAAACTTAGAGGAAGTAAAAATCAGAGAGTTTTGCGAAAAAATATTGATTTTTAAAAAAATAAATGATATAATATATTTATAGAAAAAGAAAAAGGAGGTTTTATATATAATTAAATATTTAGAAATTTATATATAAAACCTCAATTTTTTATTTGGAGGGAAAGGTATATGGTAAAAGAAATTTTAATTTATCCAGAAAGTAAAGAAATACTAACACAAAAAAGTGAAGAAGTTGGTGATATAAATGAAGAAATTAAAAACATTATAGAAGATTTGAATGATACTTTAAATGATAGTACTGGATGTGGAATATCAGCAATTCAAATTGGAATTCCAAAAAGAATATGTATTATTAAATATAATAATGAAAATATTGTAATGATAAATCCTAAAATAACAAATGCAAGAGGAGAAGTCTATTTTAGAGAAGGATGTTTAAGTGCGCCTGGCTTTTATACAAATGTTAAAAGAGCTCAAAAAGTTTGGTGTTCTTATTTAGATGAAAATGGAAGAGAAAGAGAAATTGCTCAAGGTGGATTGTGCAGTGTCATTATTCAACATGAATTGGACCATTTTGATGGATGGTGTGAAGTATTTAATGAAGTGAAGGAAGATAATAAAGAATGAAAATTATATTCTTAGATTACGATGGGGTTGTCAATAATTTAATATTTCATACAATAGATGGAGAACCAGATTTTTATGCTGATAAGTCAATAGACCACCAATATAGAGATTATAAAGTAAATGATTTTCAGGCTGTAGCTTGGTTAAATAAAATTTGCAGAGAATTCAATTGCAAAATTGTTGTTAGTTCTACGTGGCGCAGCCGCAATGATTATAAAGAATGTTTATATAATGCTGGATTTAAAGGAGAAATTATTGGAAAAACGCCTCAATTAGAGGGATGCTTTTGTAAAAGAGGATTAGAGATACAAAAATGGCTTGATGAAAATAAAAAATTAAATATAGATGACTTTATTATTTTAGATGATGATGCAGATATGGAACACTTAATGTCTCATTTAATTCAAACAAATACTTATAGAGGATTAGGTTTAGAAGAATATCAAAAAATTTGCGATAGATGGGAGAAAGAAAATAAAAATGAATAAAAAGATAATTGGTATATTAAAGAAAATTTCAACTGCTATTGGTTGGATAATTATAATAGGAGGCTTTTTACTAGGATTATGGGTGGCTTCATATTTAATGTTTTATGGAGGAATTATACAAATTATAACTGGAATAAATCCAATAAATGCAATAGCTATTGCTACAGGAATATGTAAAATACTTTTTTGTTGGAGCGCAGCGGTTATACCAATTTTAGGTATAATAATAGGATGTATTTTTTTAGATTGGGGATTTTAGATATGAAAAATATAATAAAACAAATAAAAATAAAATTAAAAGAAAGAGAATATATTAAATATATTGAAGAACACAGGGATAATATTAGAGATGCTTTTGTTGAAGTTAGTACGTGTCCAGATTTAGATTGGATAATCACTGAAGATATAAGTGTAAAATTATTTGAAAGAATTTTAGCCCATGATTTAAGCAAATATTCTGATGAAGAATTTGATGCATATAGAAGATATTATCATCCAATCAACGTAGAAGAAAAGAAGAATGCTAAAGAAGATTTTGACAAAGCTTGGGAACATCATTGGAAAAATAATGACCATCACTGGCAGCATAGACAAAATGATACTGATTTTACAGAAGAAACAGAATTAGCTATATTAGAAAATGTATGTGATTGGTTAGCAATGGGATATAAATTTCATGATAGACCTATTGAATATTACAATAAAAATAAAAATAAAATAATTTTACCAGATAAACAAAGAGAATTATTAGAAAGAATATTAAAAGATTTAGAAAAAACAAAGAGGGATATGAAAAAATATGGTAGAGTGTAAAAATTTTAATATGTGGAGTATGAGTCTTTCTCAATTATTTGGTTATAGTCCAAAAATTAATTTTATATGTGGCAAATGTGATTCTTATAATGAAACTAGAATTCCTATCGCAGCAATTAAATTAGATAGACCATATGTAAAATGTAAAAATTGTGAAGAAATTAATTATATTCCAATAGAAATAAATATGGAGGAATGATAAAAATGATAGATGGAAGAAAAAACTCTGATAAACAGTCTATTTCTTTTGGAAATATTTATGAGTTAAATAAAGATTTAGTAAATAAATATGAAAAAACATTAACAAAAGAAGAAATTGAAAATAAAAAACAAAATGTAATTCTAAAATTTTTAGAAGAAAGAGAAAAGAATTTTTATTTTATGTTATTGTGTCATGAGCAAAGAGATTATACATTATTTAACTTTATTGATTATAAAGGGGAAGATACGGATATAATTTGTACAGATGAACTTATAGAATGTCTATTAAATAGAGGAAAAATAAAAGGAATTGATATCACTAAAGACAACAATGCAATAGAGATATGGATTTCAATTGATAAAGAAGCTTTCGCTTATTATTTCTTTCCATATGATAGTGGAGTCATAGAAATAGATTATAAAGGAGGACATACTTATGAATAAAATTATTGGAATCATAGAGCCTTTTCAAAAACAACAACAATTATATATCTATAAAGATAATGTAAAAGTTGAAGCTATTACAACTACATTAGATACAATTGTTAATGACATATCTAGTTTAATAAAAGAATATGAAATAGAAGAGGTAGATTTAAAAGGTCCAGATAAATTTTCAAAAAAATTTGGAAAAGAAATAAAAGAATCTATGTTATCTAAATATAGTAATTCTTCAATAGAAATAAAATATATATAGGAGTGATATAAATGTCAAAATATTTAATACAAACTGTAGAAACATATAGAGCTGATACAGAGGCAGAAGCAGAACAATTAATTGCCGATGCAAAAGCTAGTGCTGAATATGAATTGAAAAAGCATAATGCAGAAAAGAAAGAAATTAAACAAAAAGGTGAAATAATTGATGAATATTGGAAAGTAAATTTAACAAAAAAATTCACCGATGAGAAAGAGCCTACAAGTACAACTAAAATAATGTATGACAATTCGGGCAGTAGCGCATTTTAATATAAAAATAGGAAAGGAGAGTACAAATGAGTTGTAAAAATTGTAATACAGATGAGTGTAATTGTGATAAAACTGAAAATAGAATTGGATATATGAGAACAATTAATAATTTTCAAATCAAAATTCAAAAGTTGAACGAAAATGCCCAGTTACCAACTAGAGGAAGTGCGGCAGCCGCAGGATATGACCTTTATGCAGCTATTGATAAATATATTAATATAGGTCCTCATGAAACGGTTATGATAGGAACAGGCTTAGCATTTGAGTTGCCTGATGGAACATTCGGAGCAATTTATCCAAGAAGCGGAATTGCAAGTAAGAGAGGATTAAGACCAGCAAATTGTGTTGGAGTTATAGATAGTGATTACAGGGGAGAGATTAAAGTCGCACTACATAATGACAGTAATGAAGTACAAAAAGTTGAAGCCGGAGAACGAATTGCTCAAATTATTTTACAATCATATTTACCAATGACTTTTGTAGAAGTAGATGAATTAAATACAACATCAAGAGGAACATCAGGATTTGGTTCAACAGGAGAAAAATAAAATAAATAAAGAAAGGGATATGAAATGATTAGTCTTATTATTGCAGGAGTTGTAGCAATACTCCTTATAATATTTATTGCTATAAGTTATGTGAAATGCCCACCTGATATGGTATATTTAATTTCTGGAATAAAAAAGAATCCAAGAATAATTGTTGGAAAAGCTACACTAAGGATACCATTTTTTGAAAGAGTTGATAAATTAACTTTAGAATTAATTCAAATTGACATAAAAACAAATAATGTTCCTACATCAGATTTTATTAATGTTAATGTTGATGCAGTAGCTAATGTCAGAATACCAAATAATGAAGAATTAATTAGAGTTGCAGCACGTCACTTCTTAAATCAAGATTCTAGATATATAGCAGAAAATGTTCAACAAGTATTAGAAGGAAATATGAGAGAGATAATTGGTCAAATGCCACTTGTAGATTTAGTAAATAATAAACAATTATTTTCACAAAAAATACAAGAAAATGCTCAAGATGATATTAATAATATAGGACTAGAAATAGTAAACTTAAATGTTCAAAGTTGTACTGATGATAATGACGCTATTGAAAATCTAGGAATTGATAATTTAGTAAGAATTCAAAAGACTGCTAAAATAGCAAGAGCAAACTCTGAAAAAGAAATTAAAGTTGCTGAAGCTGAAGCAGACGAACAAGGAAATAAAGCAAGAGTAGAAGCAGATGAAAAAATAGCTGAGCAAAATAAAAATTTAGCATTAAAGAAATCTGAATTTAAAATAGAACAAGACAATAAGAAAGCTATGGCTGATGCAGCTTATGAAATTCAAAAAGCAGAACAAATGAAAACAGTAAATGAAAATAGAGTTTCTGCGGAAATTGCAAAAGCTGAAAAGATGACTGAATTAAAAGAAAAAGAAGTAGCATTAAAAGAAAGAGAATTAGATGCATTAGTAAGAAAACAAGCTGACGCAGAAAAATATGCTGCAGAAATAAAGGCTCAAGCAGATAAAACAGTAATAATTCAAAATGCAGAAGCTAATATGGAGAAAGCAAGAAAAGACGCAGAAGCTGCTAAATTAGAAGCACAAGGAATTCAAGCGAAATTAGAAGCAGAAGCGGCTGGTAAAAAAGCAATATTACTAGCTGAAGCAGAGGGTGTTAAAGCTAAAGCTTTAGCAGAAGCTGAAGGAATAGAGAAAAAAGCTGAAGCCCAAAAGAAAATGGGTGAAGCATCTATTGTAGAGATGATATGTGCTGTATTACCTCAAATAGCTAAAGAAGTATCCACTCCATTAAATAATATTGATAGTATAACAATGTATGGAGACCAAAGCTCTAAACTAATTGAAAGTGGAACTCAAAATATTGATAAAATATTAAAAATTGCTCAAGATAGTTTAGGTTTAGATTTGAAATCTATACTTGCTGGATTTGCAACAAAAGCCGCTATGGATAATTTAACAATTGATGGAGAAAATGATAAACAAAAACAAAAGTTAGATGCTGCAAAAGAACTCGTGAAACCTAAAAATAAATAATTTAAATTCCTAGATTAATCTAGGAATTTTTTTATGTCCGAGCTTGACTTTCTATAATTTTTATGATATACTAGACTTACAGAAAAAGGAGGAATCTTAATGAAAATTCTTAGTTTAGATTTAAGTACAAAGTCAAGCGGATGGGCGATATTTGAAAATTCAAAATTAGTAAATTATGGATGTATTACATCTAATTCTACTGATTTAATAAAAAGAATAAAAGTTATGACAGAAAACATAAAAAACATAATAGAGGAAAATAAAGATATAGATAAAATTGTAGCAGAAGAAGTAAGACCGCAAGGTGGGTTTGGCGTAGGAAATTTAAAAACTCATAGAGCATTAATGTATTTACAAGCAAGTATTGTCTTTATGTTATATGATAATTATAAAAATATAACATTAGATTTTATATATCCTAGTTCTTGGAGATCTTCATGTAAAATCAAAAGCGGAAGAGGAGTTAAAAGAGAAAGTCAAAAAGAAAAAGATATTCAATTTGTTAAAGAAAAATTTCAAATAGATGTTAATGATGATATAGCAGACGCAATAGGAATAGGATTTTCTCAAGTTATAAATGAAAATGAGAATTTTGATTGGTCATAAAAAAAGAAGGAGATTACTTATGTAATCTCCTAAAAATTTCATTAGTTTTTTGTATAATTTCTTCTCCATATGTAGCAATTAAATTTGCAATTAATTCTTCTTGCTCGTAATCTAATTCTACATTATAAGAAAACATAGCAGCATGAACTAATTCATGACAAAGGACTTTCTTCAATAAACTACCTTTTAGTCTATTTGATAAATAAATTGTTTTTATTTTATCATCACAAACTCCAACAGTATATTTGCCATTTGGCATTCTAAATACTAAACTATTATAATTTGTGATTTTTATTAGCCATGTTTCCCCATTTATTTGAAACATAACTATTGAACCTTACTTGCTAATATTGATAGTTTTTGAGAAAGTATTTGTTTTTCTTCTTGAGAAGCTCCTTCTATCATTTCTGTAATATCTTCACTTAACTCTTTTATATAGTTTTCTAGTTCTTTCATTTTCTTTTCTTTTCCGTGTCCTAACTCTCTAGATTCCATATAATGTCTTCTTGTAATTCCGCTTCTACCTTCTCTATAATCTCTTATTTCTGATGGATAGTTTCCTTCATAATATGGAATTGGCATCATACTACCTTCATAATACATTTGTCCATTATCACGATTTTTGCGACCATCTCTTCCATCATAATAAGTTTCTCTATAAGGTGGATAATAATGATTTTGTTTAGACATTTTATTCATCATTTCTTCTTCTTCTTTACTATCTTCCATTGCATCTACAATAGAACAATAGTACATAGTTTCGCTAATATCTTTAATCATATCTATTACTTCACCAAGTTCTTGTGTATCAACTTGTTGTGGATTCATCATTTGAGATTGAACACATGATATTAAATTCTTTTTTAATATTTTTAAATCTTCCATATTCAACCTCCTATGCTACTCTCTCTACAATTAAATTTGCATTTTGCACATCAACTGTTTGAGTACTTGTATTTTTTACACTTATATTTGCGCAGCATCCAGCTGGTACATCAATAAATATGCTTGCTCCAACATTAAAGAATTCAGCTACAGCAGAAGGTGTTACTATCATAGTTGTAGTAGGTATAGCTTCTCCATTGATTGAGATAGCTAATGAAATTGGCTCTATTGTTCCTCCTGTTGGAATAGCTATATTAGCTCCAAAAGTGATTCTGAATCTAGCTCTACATTGACAAGTAATTCCGCGAAGACCTACTAATCCGCTACCTTCTCTATGAGTTATGGAGTTATTTCCACAAATAGGTGTATCTGTAAATAAAACATTTTGATTAGTTAAAACGCTTTGTAACGCGTTTGCAGTATATTCAGCCATTTTTTATTACCTCCAAGATATTATTTTTTGATTAGCAGCATCCGCACCCAGAATAATTATAATTGCATCCACTATAGCAGCAATTTGGATTTGGTACTATATATGCTGGAACAGGACAATCTGCTCCTAATCTTCTAATTAATTCTGCTGTTTGAGCTTCTTGGTTAGCTGTTATAAATGCATTTTGAGCTGTTTGACTAGCTTGGAATTTAAGTGATTGATTTTCAGCTTGTAAAGTAGAAATCTTATCTTGTGTTAAGAAATCTAAAATAGCTCTAGTTGATGCATTTTGATTATCAATTATGTCTCTTGTGCTATTTGAAATAACTTGTCTTGTTTGACAATCTTGAGTAGCCATATTGTAATTAGTATCAGCAAAACCTCTCTCAACTTGTCTTTGGATATCGCAGCAGCAAGCAGCGTTTTGAGCAGCCATACTATTTAATTGAGCTGTAATATTATTAGTATTTTGAACATTAGCTAAATTCATAGTATTAAATCCAGCTTGTGTATTATATCCTAAATTACAGATTGCGTTATCTACTGTTCTAAATTCACTACTTAAATTATTTTGAATTCCAGCAAATCCATTTAACATTCCTGTATTCATAGCATAAAATCCATCACATAGACCTTGTTGTATTCCTCTTACTCCAGCTTGTAAATCAGAAAAGTTCATATCTTGACATAATTCTCCTCTTGTTAATGCGGCAGATCCTCCACCGAATCCTAAATTTCCATTGTTTCCCCATCCACAGAAAACAAACAAGAATAAGATAATAATCCACCAAGCTCCATCTCCATTACCCCATCCAAAACCATTTCCATTTTGTCCTGTAACTGCGGCAATGTCTGATAAACTGTAACCTCCATTTGAATTAAACATAAAATTTACTCCTTTCTTCTTTCTTTTTATTTATATTTAAAGTCCAAACGTTTGTTTGAAACTATTAAATTCTTTATCGAAATCAATTCCTCTTTCTTTAGCCATATTTCTAACAATATTTTCAATTTCTGCAGTGTTTCCATTTTGAGCTAAAGATAAAATATTAGCAAATAAAGGATTTTCGTTTGCTCTTTGTTGTAACATTCCCATTACTAATTGTTGAGGGTTACTATTTCTTGCCATTTGCATAAATTCATTCATATTGTTAATATTCATATTTGACATAAGCATACTATTCCTTTCTTTTAATTATTTGCATTTTCTCTTGATTGCTATTATTACTATTGTTATTTCTTTGCATCATATTTATTTTTTCTTCTAATTGATTAATTTTCTCTAATAATTGTTCATGAAGTTTATTGCATTCTTCATGTGATGATATATTACCATCTTCATGGTATCTTCTTTCTTCTCTTTCATTATCATTATTAACAACTTTTCCTTCTACTACAGGTTTAAAGCATACCAAACTTGTAGTTCCATTATTGTTCCACATTTTAACATAGACTTCACTTAAATCTGCCTTTGGAAAAATTCCATATCCACCAAAAGGTATGTCACTTACTCTAGCAACTTCTTGACTATCAACTATTTTTCCAGGTATTTGATTTGACTGAGATGTTGTCATTTGTGGTTGAGACATTTGATAATTTGGAAGTTGAGTTTGATTATAACCATACATAGATTGTTGAGGTTGTGGATAATTTGAATAAAAATTCGTAGGATAATAACTCATTTTATATATTCTCCTTTCATAAAAATTTTATATTTCCATCGTTTCTACTTTTTATTAAATTTGAGAATAATAAAATATATAGACATGACCAAAGATATATAAAATTTTAAAATTTATCACACAATATAAAGAAGATTTTGTTAAATTAAAATTTCTTTGTCTTTTTCAAAAATTTTTGATAAATATATTTAAAAGTA